>Ga0299912_10000016_pt1 | contig 246211 bp, 233 predicted proteins | sample RVTome_2_FD_207667 | JGI IMG/M metagenome (GOLD analysis project Ga0299912, IMG submission 207667) | Soil microbial communities from uranium-contaminated site in the Upper Colorado River Basin, Wyoming, United States - RVT95D214 (version 2) ... | reverse complement strand
CCCGCAGCCTTACAATCCCCTTAACCACCGCCTGCCCCGCGGTTCAGTCCAACAAGGTTTATCCGCCGCCAATAAGGGTGGGGCTCTTGCAGGATTGGGAGGGGCGGCGGATAAACGCTATTCGTTAGGCCAACCTCAAAATCATGGACAAGCCGAAGGTATTTATTAGTGTCGGGAGCAATGGCTCGCAGCGTCAGCGCGATGCAACAGAGACCATCTTCTCTGTAATTGCCGCGACGGGTTTGTCCCCACGTCAAATGGAAAAGAACGAATGGTCATCCGAACAACCACTTCGAGCAATTCGCCGAGTCATTGCTGAATGCCACGGTGCTGTGATTGTTGCATTCACAAGGTACGAATTTCCTTCAGGCATCGAGAGAGGAAAGAATGACTCAAGCATCTCGCTCGGCGCAACGCACTTTCCGACTGTTTGGAACCAAATCGAAGCGGCGCTCGCATACGGTCGCGACATACCCTTGCTAGTCATATGCGAGTCCGGCCTAAAGGAAGATGGCCTTCTCGAAGGGAAATACGACTGGAAGGTCTTTTGGACAGACTTTCAGGCCGCTGACCTAAACTCTGAGCGTTTCTCTGGTTTCGTGCAGTCTTGGAAGAACTTAGTCGATGAACACGTTGTAGCCACCGCTAGTGCCACTAAATCTGCTGACCTTGATATCTCAAAGCTTAGCCTAGCGAAGCTATTCGGAACGCTTACGCTTCCTCAACTCTGGGCCTTACTGGGTGTGCTCGCATCACTACTCACCTCCGTTGCGGCAGCCGCCTATAAACTGGGGGGTGGAAAGTGGCCTTGGCAGTAAACAATTCGCCTAACATGGCGTTCGAGAGGGACGCGCCAAAAGCGGCGCGCCCCTCAACTTTACGTTGGGCCTAGCCATATGACCATTCTCGGCAAGCTGCCTCTAAATGCGAAAACCGGCCTTCTGGTTGCAGTAACCGCTCTGGTCGTCGCCTATGTCCGTACCTTTTTCCAGTACGGCAGCTATGGCTGGGAATCCATGGGCGAGTTTCTTCTTTCTTGGTTTGTTCATTGGTTGGGGGTTTGGTTATTCGTGGTCATCAGCGGTGCCTTCGTTTCAAGACTTGCACCGGCCTTTCTTAGCAATGATTTGCCACGCGAAGAGTTATCGCCAAGTGAACTGATTGTTTATATCTCACTCGTTGTTTTGGTTGGTGCAATAGTCATGTTTCTTTTGGCTCACTGGCCAGTGTCGGGCATCTACGATGAATAGAGCCATGCCCAACAAACGCTTCGAGTGGGACGCTCCAACAGCCGGCTTCGCCGCCTGTTTCCGCGCCCCTCAAGCTAAACGTTAGACCATGTCACCAGAAACCATACGCGCGCTGGCAACCGAGATCGTCAATCAGACGATCTTAAGCAACTGGCTTTTTTATGTAGTCCTTGCCTGCATCACTGTCGTGCTCTCAGCCACCGGAGCCTTTTTGAGCTCCTACTTCGCGAAACGCGCAGAGCACGCGGCCCTAACAGCAGACTTTGATGAATTGAAACGCCAACTGCGAGAAACTACCGCCCTCAGCGAGTCCATTAAGGTTGACATCAAACAGTTGGCCGAGCGATCTGAAAAGCTGCAATGGCTCAAGCGAGAAAAGCTTGAGGACTACGTTGTGGCTGTCCTTCGTGGCGCCGAGCATCTCTCTAAGGATATGCAGCACAAGTACTTTGACGCTGAAGCTCCGACCAACGAAGATCCACTTCTTGTGGCCTCTATGCTTCAAAAGCTCTACCTTCCTGAGTTAGATGCACAACACGCAGTGTTCTTGAAAACTGTAGCGGAGTTTCGTGGTTGGGTTGGCGTGGGGATGCAACAACGACTAGATAGTTGGAAGGCCACAAACATCAAGTCAGCACCCAACAAAGAACACCTTGACCAATATCCAGCCTACCTTACAAAGTTGAACGCGGGAGGAGCACGGGGTCAGTTCTAACATTCCAACAATTCCTGTTACACTCCCCATATGGCTAGACCACTCAGACTGGAATTTGCGGGTGCCCTTTATCACGTCACCTCGCGCGGGGATCGTCGGGAAGATATTTTCCTGAGCGACGATGATCGCAGCGACTGGCTGGAGGTGTTGGGTATTGTTTGTGCGCGGTTTAACTGGGTGGTGCATGCTTTTTGCCAGATGACCAATCACTATCACCTGCTGGTCGAGACGGTGGACGGTAATCTATCCGGTGGGATGCGGCAATTCAACGGACTGTATACCCAGCGCTTCAACCGACGCCATGGCTTGGTGGGGCATCTTTTCCAGGGGCGTTACAAGGCGATCCTGGTGCAAAAGGAAGCCTATTTGCTGGAGTTGGCGCGCTATGTAGTGCTGAACCCGTTGCGCGCCAACATGGTGAAGTCGCTTGATGACTGGCGCTGGAGCAGTTACCACTTCGTCACGGGGCAGGAGGCGCCCCCTCCGTGGCTGGATACGGACTGGTTGATTGCTCAGTTTGGTTCGCAGCGGAGCAAAGCGCTCAGGGCCTATCGCCAGTTCGTGATGGCGGGCAGGGGCTTGCCCAGTCCCATGCTGGACACTCGCCATCAATTGTTGCTGGGGGACGATGTATTCGTGGAACGCCACTGGCAGACAAAGAAACCGGAGGAGCTGCGGGAAGTTTCAAAGGCCCATCGAAGATCGCTCGCTTTGTCGCTGGATGAATACCGGATGCGTCACCCGGATAGGGATCAGGCAATAGCTCAAGCTTACCTGTCCGGCGCTTATACGATGGCAGAGATCGGGCGTTATTTCGAGGTACACTATATGACGGTGAGTCGCGCTGTGCGGAAGTTCGAAGAGCAAGACCGAAAAAAGATGTTGTAATGTTAGAACTGCCCCTGGCTTTCCTCTCCAAGGGGTTTTTCTACAGCCTCGTTAGGCATCTTGTTCGCCGCACTCTTGAGACACGAGTCACTATATGACAGCCTTGAAATGTCGCGCATAGCATCGCATGCCACATCGTTCTGCAACTGGGATGGAGAGACGTTGGTGCTCAATATTCTCGGGACACCGAGCGCCAAGAAAGACGCAATTGGAAAGGCTAAGGGCAGTCAGCTTAAAGTCAGCGTCACCGCCGCTCCAGTGGCAGGAAGAGCGACCGATCACATGGTGAGATTCTTGGCGCAAGAGTTCGGGGTGGCGCCGAAAGATATTGATGTTGTTTTTGGCAGGTTCAATGTCAACAAGCAACTACGCATCAAATCCCCCAAGAGTCTTCCTTCCGTAATCAGCAAAGAACTGTCGCTGCAAAATAAAGATGCCTAACCCTACGCTACGCCCAACACGGACCGCCCAACAGCTGCGCTGTTGGGTTCCCTCCGGCGGCCGATTAGCTTTACGTTATGCGTCTCACAATCGCTGAACCTATGCGTATGCTCAAATATTTCTTCCTGCTGCTCACCATCGCTTTGTCTGGTTGCACCACACTTGAGCGCACCGCGCACATGTACAGCAGCGAAGCGCCTCCTCCTCAAACATTTCAATACAAAGGTGGCGGCTCCAGCATTTACTACTCGTTCACCGTCGGTGACGCGCCACAACCGGCTACCGCAGTATTTTTCTACGGCGCAACGGGTTGCCCCAGTTGGAAATCTGTCATGCCCGGTTACGTCAGCGGCTTCACGGTCACTGCCCGCGTTTTTGTTCTCAACAAACGATTTGTGCCTGACCGTTCTACTGGGCTGTTCGACTGCGGCCGAGACTTTCATCTCGCAAACAATCCCGATCGGTGGGTAGCCGACTATTCGGAATTCATCGCTGCGCAAATAAGCTCCATCAGACCAGAACCCAGAAATGTCGTCTTGGTTGGTGTCTCAGAAGGTGCATTACCCGCAGCCAAAATTGCCGGGCTACTCCCAGAAGTTACTCACCTTGCAATCATCGGCAGCGGTGGTTACTCAATGCGCAAATCGCTCGCCACTCTCAAACAGAGGGGTGCCATTTGGTTCGATGTCGACTCGGGTTGGAAGAAAATTGCAGCCGATCCTCGCAGCATCGAGAAAGATTGGTACGGCAACCCCTATCGCTGGTGGTCAGACATCATGGACATCGAACCCCTCCCTGACTTTCTTAAGTTAAATATTCCCGTCATTGTAGGCATCGGTGAGCAAGACGAGAGTGTTCCGGTTGAGTCCGCACGCTTCCTGGCAGCGCAATTCAAAGAGGCCGGCAAGAGCAACCTCGTTCTTAACGTCTATCCGGGTGCGGATCACCGCTTGAGCGGCAATGGCATTTCCCATCGCAGTGAGTTCTTTGCAGAGTTGAGCCGCATGCTACAACCGACGCATAACATTGCGGTCAAGAGGGACGCGCCGCAAGCGGTGCGCCCCTTACCTTAACGGTTGGGCGTCTTAATCCGCATGAACACGCACCTCGCCGCACTCGGAATTTCGAGCGAATTGATGGCAGCCCGTGGCTTACGGGAATGTGGGGAAGCTACGACGCTTGAGGTTGCTGAAGTTGGAGCGGATGGCCGAGATCATTTGCTTGTCCCTTTGGCTGCCGAAGCATGGCGCTGCCTCAAGGCGGCGGCGCTCGCTGATGGTATCGACCTATTCATCGTGTCCGCTTTTCGCAGCATCGACCGGCAATTCGAGGTTATTCGCCGAAAACTCGAAACTGGGGTATCCATCGAAGAAGTTCTAACCGTCTGCGCGCCGCCGGGCTTCAGCCAACACCACACAGGATGCGCCGTCGACCTTTCAACTCCCGGCAGCCACTCGCTCGAAGTTGAGTTCGACCAAACTACTGCATATGCTTGGCTCTCGAAACGGGCCGCCGAATTCGGCTACTATTTGTCGTATCCCGTTGGCAATTCTTTGGGTTATCAATATGAGCCATGGCATTGGTGTTTCCAAGACGCCCAACCTTGCGGTCAACCTGACCTTGCGCTAAAAGCCGCGCAGTCCGGTGAATTCAAACGTTGAAGCTGTAGGAAAACCCCCTGACAAAATTCCAGAGCCCGATGAACGAACAACGGCCTTTCACTAAGCGCCATATTCGACGATCATGGTTCAGCGAGGGTTCAAGCACCCCGGAAAATAGGCACGCTTGACCCATCAAGGGGTTTTTCTATAACCTCGCTAGGCGGCAGCCAGTCGGTCCCGTGACCGGAGCCGCAAGCCCCTCGCAGCAAGACCGATTCCGACGAAAGGACCAAGATGGCCGAATTTCAATTACCCGCAGACCTGAAGTACAACCGAGGCCCGGTTCAGGATCCAGGCGCCTATGCCAAGGAGTCCGGTAGCTCGTCCTGGCTGTGTCTTGTCGGCGAGGAGTTCGCCTCAATGCCGGGTGGCATGTCGTACGCCCAGGTTCAGCAGGCCGTTCCGCACAGCGCCTGCGTCGTGAGCGATCCGCCTCGTGTGTTGAATCTTGATTTGGCTCGACAGCATGTCGAAGCGCTCGAAATGCTGCCGCGGCCAACATTGATTTCGTGCCGTTCCGGCCCGAGAGCCTCGGCCGTTGCGTACATGTATGCCGGACTCAAGCTCGGTGCGAAGTACGAGGAGGTTCTCGCGGCAGCCGAACACGATAACGCCCCATTCTGCACGTCTACGGAATACAAGGAGTGGGTGCGGTCGTCGATGGAGTCCCTGCAGGACGAAATCGGCGGAACGACCTCGCCTTGATGAGAGCCATCGCTGCCTGTTATCGACCCACCAAGCGGAGTTTAAATCCAATGAGCACAGAGAAGATTCAGGTACGTGTAACCGAAAGCAAGCAGACCATGGACGTGGTGGTTTTCAGCAAGCGGCCCGAACGGATAGAGGTGGTGCTCGGGGAAGGCATCCATAGCGTCAAGTGCGAGCTGACGCCGACTCGGACGGGGCAGGCATACGCCGGGTCCGCGATGGGGCGGGAGATTGTCTACGAGCGTAGCCGCGAGCAGGTCCAAGCCGACATCGACAAGGCCAATCCAGTCTTGCGGGAATCCAGCAGGCGGCGCTGATTGCCGGCGCCAGGTCGTCGTCCGAGAGACCGTGCCCGGAGCGTTCTTGATCTCCGTTTTACATCTCTCCCTGCGCACCTCGTCTGCGTTTCGTGCGCATAGCGCACGCTACTAGTTCAGGCGTGGCACTGGGTCAATGATCGTCCGCTTTGCCCTTGCCCGAGCCATCCTCAATCAGGATCGTCATGCTTTGGTCCCCCAGGGAGAAGGCTTCCTTGACGGTTCCGCTGACCCGGATTTTTTGGCCTTTCCGGGGCAGCGCCTTGTCGCTCACGACCCCGATTTCAGCCGTTCCGTCGTTTACCAGAAAGTACTTGATGACGAAGAGCGAGTAAGCGCCGCTCACTTCGCCTTCCACGGTGACTTTCTTGTCGGCGAACTCGCGCGGGTTGTCGACGATGTCCCTGATCGGGACGACGTGGCTGCATGCGGCCAGCAGCAGCATCGCAGCACCCAGGGCTGGCCATGTTCTGCGGGGGTTCGGCATTTTCCGATCCTTTTCGGTTGAATGCGTTAATGGTAGACAATCTTAGGCACAACACCGCTCTGCTCCGATCTCAGCTTAACATCCGCCACTTGGCGCTTTCTATACAATTTGGACAGGGTTGCGGCCAGCCCACAGCGCATGGCCTCCCAGCGGCCACGTTAGCAATTCTCTCGAAAATGTCTAATATGAAAAGCCGAATGGAATCTCCTCAAAGGGAGCCGCGTATGAGCGCTCTGCTTGAACTGACCCGTCATGGACAAAGCATCTGGCTGGACAACCTTTCCCGGACGCATCTTAGGGAAGGGGTGCTGCGCGAGATGATACGCGGCGACGGCGTGTCGGGCGTTACCTCCAACCCCAGCATATTCCACAAGGCCCTGGCGGAAAGCGCCGACTATGCCGACGATCTGGCCTGGCAGAGAGCCAACGAGTTGGTGCGGGAGCGGCGCTACGAGGCGCTGGCGATTGCCGATGTCCAGGGCGCGTGCGACCTGCTGCTGCCGGTGTTCGACAGGAGCCGCGGCGACGATGGCTATGTCAGTCTTGAGGTTTCGCCGCGGCTGGCGCATGACGAAACCGCCATGATCGCGGAAGCCAAACGCCTGGCGCAGGCGGTGGGGCGCAGCAACCTGCTGATCAAGGTGCCCGGCACACGGCAGGGCCTGTGCGCGTTCGAGCGGCTGATCGCGGAGGGCGTCAACGTCAACGTCACGCTCCTGTTTTCGCTGCACCATGTGGTGCGCACCTTCGAAGCCTATACCCGCGGGCTTAGGGCGCGGCTCAAGCAAGGCGGCGAGGCGGGCAACATCAAGGCGGTGGCCAGCATTTTCCTCAGCCGGGTGGACACCCTGGTCGACAAGAAACTGGACGCCATCGGTAGCGCGGAAGCCCTGGCGCTGCGTGGAAAAACCGCTGTCACCATGGCGAAGCTGGCGTACCAGCGCTATCTGGAAACTTTTCACGGCGACCGGTTCGGCGACCTGGCGCAAGCCGGGTGCCGACGCCAATACCTGCTCTGGGCCAGCACCGGCACGAAGAATCCGGCATACAGCGACGTTCTTTACGTGCAGCCGCTGATCGGCGCGGAGACCATCAACACCATGCCCGACGCCACCCTGGCCGCCTTTCGCGATCACGGCGTGCCGGCGGCCACGCTGGAACAAGGCGTCGAGGACGCACAACGGCATCATCTCCAGCTTGAACAAATCGGCATCGACATGACGGCCGTAGGAGACGAGTTGCAGGCCCAGGGCGTCAGGCTGTTCGACGAGTCCTATTCGAAGCTGCTGGAACTGGTGGCGTAGTCGTTTGTCAGTCCACGCCGCCGTCTTTTTTCTCCCGCCGCATTCCGCCTTCCACCACTTTCACCTCGAACAGCCGGCACTCCAGCGGCCCGTTGAACAATGGCGTGCGGCGCGAGACGGAGAGGCGGATGAGTTTGGCCAGGCGCAGGTCGGCGGTGAAAATGTAGGCGTTCCAGCCGCGGAATTTTTGTTTCAGCACGTCGCCCAGCTTGGGGTAGAACTCGGCGAGCTGGTGCTGTTCGCCGAGGCGCACGCCGTAGGGCGGGTTGGTGACGAGGATGCCGGAAGGCGCCGGGGCGCTGGCTTCGAGGACGTTGCACTGCTTGAGCGACACCACTTCTGCGAGGCCTGCCGCGGCGAGGTTGGCGCGCGCGGCGTCGAGCGATTCGCCGAACAGGTCGCTGCCGAAAATGGGCTGCGAAGTTCGCGGCAGTTCGCGCGCTTTGGCCTCTTCGCGCAGCTTGTGCCAAAGCCCTGCATCGAAGTTTTTCAGCTTTTCGAAAGCGAAGCTGCGGCCCGATCCGGGTGCGATGTTGAGGGCCATCTGCGCCGCTTCCAGCAGAAAGGTGCCGCTGCCGCACATCGGGTCCAGCAACGGGGTTCCTGGCTGCCAGCCGGCAAGGTGCAGTATGCCCGCGGCGAGGTTCTCGCGCAGCGGCGCGACCCCGCTCTCCTTGCGCAAGCCGCGCTGGAACAGGGCCGGGCCGGAGGTGTCGAGGTAGACGGTGAAGTGCTCGGCGTCGAGAAAGGCATGGATGCGCAGATCGGGTTCCTGGGTGTCCACGCTGGGGCGCGCATTGGTCAAGGCGCGGAACTTGTCGCATACCGCGTCCTTGATGCGCAGGGTGATGAAGTCCAGGCTTTGCAGCGGGCATTTCTGCGCGCTCACCTTGACCATGATGGTGCGGCCGACGTCGAACCAGTCGCTCCACGGCAGCGCAAAAACCGCTTTGTAGATGTCCTCCTCGGTGCGGTAGCGGCCTTGCCCGACGCGCCACAGCACGCGGCTGGCGATGCGCGATTCGAGGTTGGCGCGGTAGCACAGCGCGAGGTCTCCGGCGAAACCGACGCCGCCCGGACTGGCGCTCACCGCGTCCGCGCCGAGTGCGCCGAGCTCGTGGGCAAGCGCTGCTTCCAGGCCGCGCGGGCAGGGGGCGAAGAATTGCTGTGTCATATTTTTCATGGGATGGCAGTACACATGGCGTAAAATGCCTGCAATACTACACCACTCGCAGCCTGCCGGACTTAAGGGGACCATGGCAAATACGAAGAACAACCTGGCAAGCCTGCTCCAGCGCAACCTGGCGGCGCCGGACAAAATCCTTTACAGCCAGTTCGAGAACGACGGCTGGCGCGACTACAGCGCCGCTCAAGTGGCGCAGCTCGCCGCGCGCTGGCAGGCTGCGTTTCGCGCGCAGGGCCTGCAAGCGGGCGACCGCGTTGCGCTGTGCGTGAGAAACAGCGTGCACTGGGTGGCCATAGACCAGGCGGCGCTGGGTCTGGGATTGGCGGTGGTGCCGCTGTACGTGATCGACAATCCGGGCAACGTGGCCTGGTGCGTGTCCGACGCCGGGGCGCGGCTGCTGGTGCTGGAGAATGCACGCATGCTGGAGGCGCTCAACGCCTCGTTGTCCGATGCGCCCCCCACGATCGTCTGCCTGCAGCGCGATGCTTCCGCAACGGCAGCGCTGTGCGCCGAAGACTGGCTGCCCGCGGCGTCGGCCGCATTCGAGGTCGCAGCGGTGGAGCCGGATGCGCTGGCCGGCATCGTCTACACTTCCGGCACCACCGGGCGGCCCAAGGGCGTGATGCTGTCGCACCGCAATATATTGAGCAACGTCGAGGCGACCCTCGACGTGGTGCCGGTGCTGGAGACCGACGTGCTGGTGTCGGTGCTGCCCATGTCGCACATGTTCGAGCGCACCTGCGGCTATTACGTGCCGCTGTGGGGCGGGGCGAAAGTGGTTTTTTCGCGCGGCGCCAGCCAGTTGGCCGAAGACCTGGCGCTGCACCGCCCGACCATCCTGGTGGCCGTCCCGCGCGTGTATGAAAAGTTTCTCGCGCGCATCGAGCAGCGGCTGGAAGCGTCCCCCCTGAAGCGGCGCTTGTTCCACCTCACCATTGCCCTGGGCTGGCGCGTTTTCAACCGGCGGGCGTCTGCCCCGGAGCGATTCCTCTACGGCCGTTTGCGCAAGCTTGTGGCCACGCCCATCATGGATCGGCTCGGCGGGAGGCTGCGCCTCGCCGCAGCGGGCGGTGCTGCGCTGGAGGCGCGCATCGCGCGCACCTTCATCGGGCTGGGGTTGCCGCTGATCCAGGGCTATGGCCTCACCGAGGCGTCGCCGGTGGTGGCGGGCAACCGCCCGGACGACAACGACCCGGCCTCGGTCGGCCCACCGTTGCGCGGCCTGGAAGTGCGTCTCAGCGATACCCACGAACTCCTGGTGCGCGGGCCATCGGTCATGCTCGGCTATTGGCGCAATGCGGAAGCGACCAAAGCGGTGCTGAGCGCGGACGGTTGGCTCAACACCGGCGATCTGGCCGACATCCGCGACGGCAAGATCTACATCAAGGGCCGTTCCAAGGACATCCTGGTGCTTTCCAACGGCGAGAAGCTGCCGCCGGAAGAAGTCGAAATGGCGATCCTCGACGACCCCGTGTTCGAGCAGGTGATGCTGGTGGGCGAGGGGCGCTCCTCCCTGCTGTTGCTGGCGGTGGCGCGGCTGACGGACGAGCGAGCGCTGGTGCAGCGGGCCAACGCGCAGCTCAAGCATTTTCCGCGCTATGTGAAAGTGCGCCGCGTCATCGCGCTGCAAGAGCCTTGGACCATAGAGGACGGCCTCCTCACGCCGACCCTGAAGGCCAAGCGGGCGGCCCTGCTGGCGCGTTTCGGCGACCGCATCGAGGCTGCCTATCGTAGCTGAGCGGGTCCGCTGCCGCTCCTTTTCGTCTGCTACGCGGTACACTGGTAGTCCTGCAATTTTCCACGCAACAGGTTCCTATGCTCATCACCCACACCGACGCTGCCGGCGCAGCACCGCAGGCCACTCTGCTCAAGGATTATCGCGTCCCCGACTATCTCATCGACACGGTGGACCTCCATTTCGACCTTTACGAGGATTGCGCCCGCGTCACCGCGCGGCTCTCGTTGCGCTGCAATCATGATCGCAGTTTGGGGGTGCGGCCGCTGGTGCTGAACGGCGAGCAACTGGAACTGGTCTCCCTCAAGCTGGACGGCATGCCGCTGGCGCCCGGCGCTTACGCCGTGGATGCGGAGAAGCTGGCCATCCCCGCCGTGCCGGAAGCGTTCACGCTGGAAATCGAAACTGAAATAAAGCCGCAGGAGAACAAGGCGCTGGAAGGCCTGTACAAGTCCGGCGGGCATTTCTGCACGCAGTGCGAGGCGGAGGGCTTCCGCAAGATCGCTTATTTCCTCGACCGCCCCGACGCGATGGCGCGCTACACCACCACCATCGCCGCCGACCGCGCCAAGTACCCGGTGCTGCTCTCCAACGGCAACCAGGTCGCAGAGGGCGAACTGGAGGGCGGCCGCCATTGGGTGCGCTGGGAAGACCCGTTCAAAAAACCGTGCTATCTGTTCGCCCTGGTGGCGGGCGACCTGGCCTGCCTGGAGGACGAATTCGTCACCCGCTCCGGCCGCCGCGTGGCGCTGCGCATCTACGTTGAGCGCCACAACCTGGACAAGACCGGCCACGCCATGGAGTCGCTGAAGAAGGCCATGCGCTGGGACGAGGAAACCTTCGGCCTGGAATACGACCTGGACATCTACATGATCGTCGCGGTGGACGACTTCAACATGGGCGCGATGGAGAACAAGGGCCTCAACCTGTTCAACTCCAAGTACGTGCTGGCCAGGCCGGAAACCGCCACCGACGCGGATTTCGACGGCATCGAGAGCGTCATCGCGCACGAGTATTTCCACAACTGGACCGGCAACCGCGTCACCTGCCGCGACTGGTTCCAGTTGAGCCTGAAGGAAGGGCTGACGGTGTTCCGCGACCAGGAATTCTCCGCCGACATGGCCTCGCGCGCAGTCAAACGCATCAACGACGTACGTTCGCTGCGCACCATACAGTTCCCCGAGGACGCGGGGCCGATGGCGCATCCGGTGCGGCCGGACTCCTACATCGAAATCGGCAACTTCTACACCAGCACCATCTACAACAAGGGTGCAGAAGTTATCCGCATGCAGCACACCCTGCTCGGGCGCGACGGCTTCCGCCGCGGCATGGACCTCTACTTCGCGCGCCACGACGGCGGCGCGGTGACCACCGACGATTTCGTCCAAGCCATGGAAGACGCCAACGGCCGCGACCTCACCCAGTTCCGCCGCTGGTACGCCCAGGCCGGCACGCCGGAAATCGCCGCCTCCGGCGCCTACGACGCGGGCAGCCGCAGCTACACCCTGACGCTCAAGCAAACCTGCCCGGCCACGCCCGGCCAGCCGACCAAGGAGCCCTTCCACATCCCCGTCGCCATGGGGCTGCTCGACCAAACGGGACGCGAACTGCCGCTGCAACTGGAGGGCGAGGCAATGCCCGCCGGCACCTCGCGCGTGCTGGAACTGCGCGAGGCGGAGCAGAGCTTCCGCTTCGTCAACGTGAAAGAGGCGCCGCTGCCCTCGCTGCTGCGCGGCTTCTCGGCGCCGGTGAAGCTGCGCGCCGACACCAGCCGGCAGGACCTGGCCTTCCTGCTCGCCCACGACAGCGACCCCTTCAACCGCTGGGAGGCCGGGCAGCGGCTGGCGGCGGAGATCATCCTGGAACTGGTTGCAGCACATCGCCGCGGTGCAGCGCTGGCGGGCGACGACGCTTTCGTGCAAGCCATCGGAAAAACACTCGCGAGTGGGCTCGATCCCGCACTGGTGGCGCAGGTGCTGACCCTGCCGAGCGAACTCTACCTGGCGGAACTGATGGACGTGGTGGACGTGGACGGCATCCACCTGGCGCGCGAGTTCGTGCGCAAGACCTTGGCCGAGCGGCTCAGGGCCGTTTTCGAGGCAACGTATCGAGCCGACACCATCGCCAGCCCCTACCGCTTCGACGCCGAATCGGTAGGCCAGCGCAGCCTGAAAAACCTCAGCCTCAACTACCTCATGGTGCAGGACGACCCGGCCTCGCGCGCGTTGTGCGTCGCGCAGTTCGAACGCGCCGACAACATGACCGACAGCATCGCCGCCCTCTACGCCCTGGCCAACGCCGACTGCCCGGAACGCGCCCCGGCCCTGGCCGCCTTCTACGACCGTTGGCGCCACGACACGCTGGTGCTCGACAAGTGGTTCGCCCTGCAAGCCACTTCGCAACTTCCGGGCACATTGGCCGAGGTGCAGGCGCTGGCCCGGCACCCCTCGTTCGAGATCAAGAACCCGAACAAGGTCTACGCCCTCATCGGCTCGTTTTGCCGCGCCAACCCGGTGCGTTTCCACGACGCATCCGGCGCGGGCTACGCTTTCCTGGCGGACAAGGTGCTGGAGATCGACGCCTTCAACCCCTCCGTCGCCGCGCGCATACTCGGCGCCATCAGCCGCTGGCGCAAGTTTGACGCGGGGCGGCAGGCGTTGATGCAAGCGCAGTTGCAGCGGATCGTGGCGCATCCGAGGTTGTCGAAGGATGCGTACGAGGTCGCGGCGAAAAGTCTGGCATAGGGGAAGGTCGGGATATGTCGAAAAACAACGCGAGCGAAAAAAAGCGCTGTCAGGTCTGCGGCAAGACGCTGTCCTTGCGGCGCGCGGTGGTCGTGCGGCCGCCGGTGGCGGAGATGGTGCAGGGCGAGACCGGGCATTGGGACGAGGCGGGCTGGATTTGCCTCGACGACTTGCAGAGATTCCAGCACGACTATGTGGAGAAGCTGCTGGAAGCCGAGAAGGGCGAAATCACGCAACTGGAGCAGGAGGTCCTGGACAGTCTGCGCGACCAGGAAATCCTGTCGCAAAATCCCGAGACCGAATTCGACGCAACGCTCACGCTCGGGCAGCGCATGGCGGACAAGATCGCCGATTTCGGCGGCAGTTGGGGTTTTTTCTCGACCTTTGGGGCCGTGATCGTGGCGTGGATGGTCACCAACACGGTCGTCCTCGCGGCCAAGCCGTTCGACCCCTATCCCTACATCCTGCTCAACTTGCTCTTGTCCTGCCTGGCGGCGATTCAGGCGCCGGTCATCATGATGAGCCAGAACCGCCAGGAAGACCGCGACCGCCAGCGGGCAGTGCGCGACTACCAGGTGAATCTCAAGGCCGAACTGGAGATCCGCCATTTGCACCAGAAAATGGACCATCTGCTGTCGGGCCAGTGGGAACGCCTGGTGGAGATCCAGCGCGTGCAAATGGAACTCATCAACGAACTGCGCGCCCGCAAATAGCCGCAGGCACACGGGCAAAGCCCGTTCCCGGAGACTATCGTGAACATGGAAAAAACAGTGAAATGGCTGCTGCTGCCGGCCAAGGCCATAGCCCTCATCGGCTTGGCCGTATCCGTCCTGGGAGTGCTCGGCGTGCTGGTGCTCCCGGAAGATTCCGCGGCGTATGCCTCGCTTTATCCCATCTGGGCCGGCAAGGCGTGGACCATGGCGCTGTTCGGCGGAATGTTGCTGGCTGCCATGGTGCTGGAGCGCGGCGTGTTGGCCGTCTTCAGGGCAATCGGCAGGGAGCGGCCGAAGGAATAGCCATCGACGGGTATGTGCCATGAACGGAGCGTCCCTGGAGGTGGAAAAGGGGTTATGGCAAGATTTCGTGGACTAAGGCGGCTCCAGTTTTCTGGGCAGAATCCGATAGGAAAAATAAAGTCAGTATCGTTTTAACCTAGAAAAAGCAGTTCACCACAGAGTCACAGAGGCACAGAGTTGAAACGGGGTAGGCAGGGATGGGCGGCTTTATCGCCCAACTCGCAAAAACAAGGAAAAAATCCTGTGCACATCGTTCACCAGTTTGGTGACCGTAAGTTTTCCGGCAACCTATTGTTTTGCGAGTTGGGCAACGCGTTGCCCATCCCTGCGAACCCCATTTCTCAGTGCCTCTGTGACTCTGTGGTGAACGAACTGCGGTTTTTAGGTTCATTGCCACGCAGTTTCGTACATGAAAAAGGAGAAGACCGTGGCTGCCAATCATTATGGAATCACCGATTTTCAATACATCGCTGCGGGTTCGGCGATTCTCGCGAGTGGCGGGGGCGGAAGCTATTACGATGCCGTTAGCGTGATAAACGAGCTGGCCGGTGAATGGAGCGGGACCGTTCCGGTTCAGGATTACGACGGCGCAACGAATTGCTGCGTGCTGGCCATGATGGGTTCGCCCGATGCCGCTACCAGTCTGACACTGGCGAATGTCGAATACTCCATCGCCAACACGGTCAACCTCATGGAGAGCACGACCGGCGCGATACTTGGCTGCGTCATCCCGGTCGAAACCGGGCCGATCAATTCCATCATGCCGCTCATCGCGGCGGCCATATCCGGCAATTTCATTACGTGGGTCGTGGATGGCGACGGGGCGGGGCGGGCAGTGCCGGAACTGCCGCAGACCACCTACGGCGGCAGTTCCACACTCGCTGCGAGTCCGTGCGCATTGGGAAACGATGCCGAGACGGCTGCCGCCGTGCAATCTGCCACGCTGAATGCAGCCACTTCCGCCCAGGTTGAAACGCTGGCTGGCGGTATTGTTTCCGCCTTCGGCAGTTTCTCCGGGATTGCGCTGTGGCCTTCCAACGCGAGCAATGGCTACGCTTTGACGGGCAACTACATTCAGGGGACGCTGGCGCAGGCATGGTCCCTCGGGCAATTCCTGTTGTCGAACGCCTCAAACCCTCCTTCAACCGCCGATGTCGCGTCACAGATCGCTGGCATTACCGGGCGCACGGCTACGCCCATCGTCACCAATTTTTACATCACAGCCATTACGCAGTCGACTACCAGTGCGTCGCTCGACGCCGGCGTCATCCGCCTGGACAATTCGTCCGATCAGAGTCTCAGCACTGAAACGCACACCATCTACAACCTGAACGAAAACCTGATCATGTATTCGAGCCTGAGCAATGTGCCCGACGTCATCGCCCCGGATTCGATCTGCTACTACTCGGAAAGTACCGGGCTTGGCTTCTCCAATGCGAGCAACGATCTGGCGGTGTATTTCGACACGAGCACCGGCCAGAGCACGGGCAAAACCGTCAGCATCGTCAAGGTCGATGCCGCAGCGGAACTCTACAAGGCCGACGGCGTAGTCGCATCCTTTGCCGGTCTGCTGCGCAACATCGGCTATGCCGGCGCGATGCCCTATCCCGCTTGAGCGCCCATGACTGAAGAGGACATCAACAAGGATCGCCTGGAGCTTGCACTCGAGGCGGCCGGACTCGACCTCTGGGAAAACGATCTGGTCACCGGCGATGTTACCCGCAGGGCGACCAAAACCTTTGGCGAGCTCGGTTATACCGAGGAAGAATCGCTCCCCTTCATGGACGATCTTTTCAAGCTGGTCCATCCCGACGACATCGCGCTGGTCAAGGCTGCCATCAACGATCATTTGACGGGCGTTACGCCGCAATACCGTTGCGAGTTCCGATTGCTCGCCAAATCCGGCGCATGGGTCTGGTATGCCAACTACGGCAAAATCATGGATCGCAATGGCGGGAATACGGGGCGACGGTTTATCGGCGTGACATTCAATATCGACGACAGGAGACGCAAGGAAGAAGCGCTCATCATTCAAGAGCAGGAATGGCGTACCTTGACCGAAAACTCACCCGACACCATCGCCCGCTACGACAAAGACTGCCGCCGCATTTACGTCAACCCGGCTTTCGGAGCAATGATAGCTGGCGGCGCGGCCGCATTGCTGGGCAAGAAGCCATCGGAGTTTCCGGGCGGGCTATATTCCACGGCCTACGAAGCGCAGGTTGAAGAGCTGTTCGTCACCGGCGAAAATGCCCAGTTCGAGCTGAAATGGCCTGGCAAAGACGGGAAGGAGATGTGCAGCCATATCCGGTTGACGCCTGAGCGCGATGCGTCAGGCAATGTCATTTCGGTGTTAGGGGTGGGGCGGGATATTACCGAACTGAACAGTTCCAGAGCCGAGCTCAAACAGGCGAACGCACAACTCGAGAGCCTGAATACCCAGTTGCAATCGCTGGCGACGCGCGATCCGCTCACCCAGTTGCCCAATCGCCGGCTGATGCTCGATCGGCTTCAGCAGGCGTTGGCCTCCATTGCGCGCAACGGCCGGGCGGGCTCGTTGCTGTTTGTCGATCTGGACCACTTCAAAACGCTGAACGACACCCTCGGCCACGACATCGGGGACATGCTGCTAAGACAGGTCACGCAGCGCCTGGAGTCCTGCATACGCGAATGCGACACCGTGGCCCGCATGGGCGGCGACGAGTTCCTGGTGATGCTGTTGGACCTGAGCGAACAACCTATCGAAGCGGCAGCGCAGACCGAATCCATCGGCGAGAAGATACTTGCTGCGCTCGACCAGCCTTACCACCTTGGCTCATATGTCCACCGCTGCACCGCCAGCATTGGCGCCACTTTGCTCCAGGGCCATCAACAAGCAGCAGAAGAGTTCATGAAACAGGCCGACATCGCCATGTATCAGGCCAAAAAATCCGGCCGCAATTCCTTGTGCTTTTTCGACCCGCAAATGCAGGTCACCATCACCCATCGCGCCACCCTGAGCAACGAATTACACAAGGCCATCGAGAACCGGCAATTCCAGATGCACTACCAGATTCAGGTGGACAGTTCGCTCCGCCCAATCGGCGCAGAAGGCTTGATCCGCTGGATACACCCGGAACGCGGTTTGATGTTTCCGGATCAGTTCATATCCCTGGCAGAAGAAACAGGTTTGATACTGGGCATCGGCCATTGGGTTCTGGAGACGGCTTGCGCCCAGATCAAGGCATGGGAGAAAGAACCGCTTACCCGCGACCTCGTCCTGGCGGTCAATGTGAGTGCCAAACAGTTTCACCGCGGCGATCTCGTGGCTGAATTGCAGGATATCGTGCAACGTCATGCCATCGACCCGACGAGGCTCAAGCTGGAATTGACCGAAACCGTGTTGCTGGAGAATATCGAAGGCATCATCGGTACCATGAATGCCTTGAACGAGATCGGCATCCAGTTTTCGTTGGACGACTTCGGTACCGGATTTTCATCCCTGCAATACCTCAAACAACTGCCGCTCGATCAGCTCAAGATCGACCAATCGTTCGTACAGGACATTGCCGCCGATAGCAGCGACAAGGCGATCGTAAGCACCATCATCGCCATGGCGCATAGCCTGGATCTGGACGTCATTGCCGAAGGGGTGGAGACGGAAGAGCAACGGCAATTCCTTGTGGACAGAAATTGCACTCACTACCAAGGGTATTTGTTCGGCAGTCCGATACCTATCGAGCAGTTTGAGGCGCTACTGAAGCGGGGCTGAGTCTGGAAACGTGGTTCACGCAGGGCGCAATCGTTATTGCGCCGAATGAAGGCGTCCGGTGCAATGCGCTTCGCTTATCGGCACCCTGCATATTCTGCAATCAGAACGGCTTCAGCACCACCAATAGCACCACCGCGATCAGGATCAGCACGGGGAATTCGTTGAACCAGCGGTAGAATACGTGGCTGTGGGTGTTGCGGTCGTGCTTGAAGTCGAGCATGAGCTTGCCGCACCACACGTGATAGCCGATGAGGATGGCGACCAGCGTGGTCTTGGCGTGTATCCAGCCGCCCGTGAAGCCGTAGCCGAACCATAGCCACAGGCCGAGCGCCACGGTGATGACGCCGCCGGGGGTCATGATGCCGTAGAAGAGCTTGCGTTCCATGATCTTGAAGCGCTCGTTGCCGGGTTCGTCGCTGCTCATGGCGTGGTAGACGTAGAGGCGCGGCAGGTAGAACAGGCCGGCGAACCAGGTGACCATGAAGATGATGTGGAACGATTTAATCCAGAGCATGTCGGACCTCTGCGTATGTGCGATGGCCCCCAATATACCTCAAATGATTGTCTGAAATGAACCCGGATCATCCGTTAGATGAATGTCGCTATGAAACGCCCACATCGGCGCATGGGGGATCGCGGCCATCCTGGCCGCATGCGGGCTGGAAGCACGCGCTCCAAGCCCAGTGGACAATCTGAAATGAAATTCCCCGAACGGCTCAAGCGCTACCGCCCGGATTGGCTGACGCTGGTATTGCTGGGCCTGATCGCCTATGTGTGGTTTCGCCCGCCGGCATGGGTTACCGAAACCAGCCGGCCCGCGCCGCAGTTGCAGGTGGTGACCTTCGACGGCAAACCGCTGTCGCTAGCTGCGCTACGCGGCAAGGTAGTGGTGGTGAATTTCTGGGCCACCTGGTGCCCTTACTGCCGCCACGAGATGCCGGCCATGGAGAAGTTCTACCGGGACTATCGCGACCGAGGGGTCGAGATCGTGGCGCTGAGCGAGGACGACGATGCGGCCAAGGTGCGGGAGTTTTTGCGGCAGGAAGGCTACGATTTCAAGGTGGCGATGGCCGGGCACGCGGGGTCGGATTTCGGCGGGGTGGACCGGCTGCCGACGTCGTTCGTGATCGACAAACGCGGCCGCATCCGCAACAAGGTGAGCGGGCAGGTGCATTACGGGCGGTTGGAGGATTTGGTCGTGCCGCTGTTGAAGGAGTGATGGTTAAAAAACTGTTGACCACCAAGGCACAAAGGCACCAAGAAAACCCAAACTTCGCCTGGCGAGAAGATTAAGCTGCCTATCCGTCCATCGCCTTTCGAACTGACTTTGTGCCTTGGCACCTTGGTGGTCCAACATTGTCCGAATGGGTCAGGCGTTCTTCTTGAACTGCTCCAGGTGCCGCTCCGTTTCCCGCTTGTAGTAGATGAAATCCATCTCCGGCACCGGGGCGCCGAGGCGGGTGGCGACGGCAGACACCTGGCCGCGGTGGTGCACCATGTGGCTCATCATGTGGGTTAGAATGTCGCGCACCCAGTTGGCCTTGAGCTCGCCGTTGGAGCTGGAGTAGCTGATTTCGCCTTCGAAGAATGCGTCCGGTTGTGCTTCCAGCCAATGCTGCATGTCGCGTACCTCGTGGCGCAGCGCGTTCTTCAGTTCGCGCCAGTCGGGGTATTGGGCCTTCTTGAAATCCACCGCCACCGGCTGCCCCTGCAGGCGCGACAGCCACAGGCGGTTGACGGCCAGGATGTGGTCCACGGTGTTGTGTGCGCTGTCGAAGAACAGCCCTTGCGGGCTTTGCCTGGCAGCGTCGTCGACATAATCGAGCGAGGCGAACAGTACGTCGTTGGCCCAGTGCTGGTAGTCCGCCAGATAAACGAAATGCTTTTTCCATGTGATCATGACCAACTCCCCGTCAATAATGCGCCGCCGCAATGCCAAGGGCTAGCCTACACCGAATGGCCGGCGTCGATCAACACGCGCGGCCGATGAGGATGCAACCGGATTTCCGGGTGAGTCTGTCTTGAGCGACAGCTTCAGCCTCTCCGCCCTGTTCCTCAGCAGCTTTCTTGCCGCCACCTTGTTGCCCGGCGGGTCGGAGGCGGTGCTGTTCGGTGTGCTGAAGCTGCAGCCCGGCTTGTTCTGGCCCGCGCTGGGCGTCGCCACTCTGGGCAACACTCTGGGCGGCATGAGCTCGTATGTGTTGGGGCGCTGCTTGCCGGAGGGCAAGCCGGGGCGGGGGCTGGAGTGGGTCAGGCGTTACGGCGTCGCGGTGCTGCTGCTGTCCTGGGCGCCGCTGGTGGGCGATGCGCTGTGCGTGGCGGCCGGCTGGCTGCGCCTGAATCCCTGGAGCGCCGCCCTGGCTATCGCGGTGGGGAAGTTTGCGCGCTACTGGGTGGTGGCGTTTATGGCCGGGTTGTAAAAGTGATTTTGAATTGGGTGGTTAGCCGCGGCTGGCGGTCGTTGGCGCGTGCGTATGGTGTACAATTGCGCTTGGAGGTGAAGCATGATTCGAACGGTAGAGGCTGTGATTGATGAGCAGGGCGCGGTGCACTTGCTTGAGACGATCAAGCTTACGGCGGCACATCGAGCCCTGGTGACGATACTCGAAGAGGAGCCCGTCGCGCTTGCGAGCGAGTCGGCATTGCTGAGCGAGGCAGCGCTCGCGGCCGACTGGAACCGACCGGAAGAGGATGCGGCATGGTCATATCTTCAGCCGGCGCGGTAGTCCTGGTTCCATTCCCGTTTTCCGACCTATCGCAATCAAAGCTTCGCCCCGCGGTAGTTTTGGCGGACGCCGGGCGCGACGACTGGATTCTTTGCCAAATTACCAGCAATCCTTATTCCGACCCCCGGGCGGTGACGCTCGTGGCTGACGATTTTCTTGCTGGGTCTTTGCGCACCGTCAGCTATGCGCGGCCGGGAAAATTGTTCACGGCCAACGTCGGGTTAGTCGTTGGGCAAGTGGGCAGCCTGAAGAGCGATCCCTTTAACCGCATCATCGGGGCGGTGGTGGACATCCTTCGCACCGCACCCACCGCGTAAACAACATTTTGGTTCCTTGGCATTTCCCCGAACTCTCGCTTTCAATTTGTCATCATGACCGCACGCCTTAGGGAAATCCCCTACAACTACACCTCATTCTCCGACCGCGAGATCGTCATGCGTTTGCTCGGCGCGGACGCCTGGGGCGTGCTCAACGAGCTGCGCGGCGAGCGCCGCACCGGCCGTTCCGCGCGCATGCTGTTCGAGGTGCTGGGCGACATCTGGGTGGTGTCGCGCAATCCCTATCTGCAGGACGACCTGCTGGCCAACCCGAAGCGGTTGCGCGCGCTGGTGGGGGCTCTGCGCCATCGCCTCGCCGCCATCGAGGAGCGCCGCCAGGACAATGCCCTGGTGGCGCAGTTGCTGGCGGCGGCGCACCGCGCGGTGGATGCTTTCGAAGCGGATTTCCAGCACACGCAACGGCTGCGCCGGCAGATTTTGAAGAAGCTGGGCGCCATCACGCGCCGCGACAACATCCAGTTCGACGGGCTGAGCCGGGTCTCCCACGTCACCGACGCCACCGACTGGCGCGTGGAGTATCCCTTCGTGGTGCTGGCCCCCGACACCGAGCAGGAAATCGCCTACCTTGTCCGGGCCTGCATCGAGCTCGGCCTGACCATCATCCCGCGCGGCGGCGGCACCGGCTATACCGGCGGCGCGATCCCGCTGGACAAGATGTCGGTGGTGATCAACACCGAAAAGCTGGAAACGCTGGGCGCGGTGGAGCGCATCGCACTGCCCGGCGTGGCCGAGCCGGTCGCCACCGTGCATTGCGGCGCCGGGGTGGTGACGCGGCGCGTGATGGAAGCGGCCGAAGCAGCGGGCTGCGTGTTCGCGGTCGATCCGACCTCGGCCGACGCCTCCACCATAGGCGGCAACGTCGCCATGAACGCCGGCGGCAAGAAGGCCGTGCTGTGGGGAACCGCCCTCGACAACCTGGCCTCGTGGCGCATGGTGACCCCCGACGCCAAGTGGCTGGAAGTCGAGCGCCTCGACCACAATCGCGGCAAGATCCACGACGTGAAGCTGGTGCGCTTCCGCCTCACGCGCTTCGCCATCGACGGCAAGACGCCGGCGGGCGAGCCGGAAATCCTGGAAATCGAGGGCGCGCGCTTTCGCAAGACGGGGCTGGGCAAGGACGTGACCGACAAGTTCCTGGCCGGCCTGCCGGGCATCCAGAAGGAAGGCTGCGACGGCATCATCACCTCGGCGCGCTTCATCCTGCACCGCAATCCCGCGCACACGCGCACCATTTGCCTGGAATTTTTCGGCCAGGTGCGCGAAGCCGTGCCCGCCATCGTCGAGATCAAGTCGTACCTGGATGCCCATCCGCTGTCGCAACTGGCGGGGCTGGAGCATCTCGACGAGCGCTACCTCAAGGCGGTCGGCTACGCCACCAAGGCGAACCGCGCGCAGCGGCCCAAGATGGTGCTGATTGCGGACGTGGTTTCCGACGACGAAAGGGCCGCGGGCGAAGCCGCCTCGCACATCGTCAAACTGGCCAACGCGCGCGGCGGCGAAGGCTTCGTCGCGGTAAGCCCGGAGGCGCGCAAGAAGTTCTGGCTGGACCGCGCCCGCACCGCCGCCATCGCCGCCCACACCAACGCCTTCAAGATCAACGAGGACGTGGTGATCCCGCTGCCGCGCCTGGGCGACTACTCGGACGGCATCGAGCGCATCAACATCGAGCTTTCCATCTCCAACAAGCTCAAGCTGCTGGACGAGTTGCAGGCGTTTCTGGAAGGCGAACTGCCGCTGTACCAGGACCAGGAAACCGTGGCCGACCCGGAGATGACGGCGGCGCGGCGCGAGCGGGCGCTCGCTCTGGTCATCGGCACGCGCCGCCGTTGGCGCTGGCTGCTCGATCATCTCGACGCGGGCGTCGAGAGTGCTGAGTTCCGAGTGCTGAGTCCTGAGTGGGTTGCTCGGCACTCGGCACTCGGCACTCAGGACTTGACGGTGTTTCACGTGCTGCAGGACCATAGCCTGCGCGTTTCCTGGAAGATCGAGGTGCGCGAGGAGCTGCGCCGGATTTTTACCGGGCGCGAGTACCTGCCCATTCTCGAAGGCTGCGACGCGATCCATCAGGCGGTGCTGAAGAGCCGCGTGTTCGTGGCGCTGCACATGCACGCCGGGGACGGCAACGTGCACACCAACATCCCGGTCAATTCCGACGACTACCTTATGCTGCAGGAGGCGAACCGGGCGGTGGCGCGCATCATGCGCCTGGCGCAGGACCTGGGCGGGGTGATCTCGGGCGAGCACGGCATCGGGCTGACCAAGCTGGAGTTTCTGGAGCCTGCGGCCATCGACATCTTCGCCGCCTACAAGGGCAAGGTCGATCCCGAAGGCCGCTTCAACCGCGGAAAACTCCTGCCCGGTGCCGATTTGCGCAACGCCTACACGCCCTCGTTCTCGCTGCTGGAAGCCGAATCGCTCATCATGGAACAGTCCGAAATCGGCGGCATCGCCGACTCCATCAAGGACTGTTTGCGTTGCGGCAAGTGCAAGCCGGTATGCAACACCCACATCCCGCGCGCCAACCTGCTCTACAGCCCGCGCAACAAAATACTTGGCACCAGCCTGCTGATCGAAGCCTTCCTGTACGAGGAGCAGACGCGGCGCGGCGTGTCGCTCAAGCATTTCGACGAATTCAGCGACGTCGCGGATCATTGCACGGTGTGCCACAAGTGCCTGAACCCGTGCCCGGTGGACATCGACTTCGGCGACGTGTCCATCGCCATGCGCAACTTCCTGCGCAAGCAGGGCAAGAAGAAGTTCAACCCCGGCAGCTTCGCCTCCATGCTGTTCCTCAACGCCACCGACCCGCGGGTGATCAAGCTCACGCGCAAGGTCATGATCGAATGGGGCTACAAGGCGCAGCGCCTGGGCTACCAGGTGGCGAAAAAGTTCGGGCTGGCGGGCGCGCAGACCGCGCATCCGCCGGCCACGGTGGGGCGTCCCCCGCTCGCCGCGCAGGTGATCCACTTCATCAACAAGCCCATGCCGGGCGGGCTGCCCAAGAAAACCTCGCGCGCCCTGCTCGGGCTGGAAGACCCGTCCATGGTGCCCATCATCCGCAACACGGCCAAGCTCAGCGAGGACTCGGACGCGGTGTTCTACTTCCCCGGTTGCGGCTCCGAGCGTCTGTTCGGCCAGGTCGGCCTGGCGACGCAGGCGATGCTGTTCGAGCTCGGCGCGCAGACGGTGCTGCCGCCGGGCTATCTGTGCTGCGGCTACCCGCAGACCTCATCGGGCAACCGCGACAAGGGCGACGAGATCACCACCGCCAATCGCGTGCTGTTCCACCGCGTCGCCAACACCCTCAACTACCTCGACATCAAGACCGTGATCGTGTCCTGCGGCACCTGCATGGACCAGTTGCAGCAATACCAGTTCGAGAAGATTTTCCCCGGTTGCCGGCTGCTCGACATCCACGAATACCTGATGGAGAAGGGCGTGCGCCTGGATGGCGTCAGCGGCGTGCGCTACCTCTACCACGACCCCTGCCACACGCCGATGAAGACCCACAATCCGCTCAGGGTGGCGAACCAGTTGATGGGCAGCGAGGTCTCACTCTCGGATCGCTGCTGCGGCGAATCCGGCACGCTCGCGGTGACGCGCCCGGACATCTCGACCCAGGTGCGTTTCCGCAAGCTCGAAGAAATCCGGAAAGGCGCCGCCACGGTTCGTGCCGGCGACACCGCGGCCGCGGTCAAGCTGCTGACCTCGTGCCCCTCTTGCCTGCAAGGACTGTCGCGCTACAATGATGACGCGGGCATCGAGGCGGACTACATCGTGGTGGAAATGGCGCGCCACCTGCTGGGCGAAAACTGGATGGCGGAATACGTTGCAAAGGTCAATCAGGGCGGCATTGAACGGGTGCTGGTATAGTCGCTAAACATCCCCCGCAACGCGCCGATATTGAACATGGGGCGATCAACATTGGGTAACGCGATGTCCTGCGAGCTGTGTGACGAATCGGGTGGCGAAGTGCTTTGGCGCGACGAATGGTGCCGCGTGGTGTTGGTGGACGAGCCCGACTACCCCGGCTTTTGCCGCGTGATATGGGGCGAACACGTGAAGGAGATGAGCGACCTGCCGCAGGCGCAGCGCGAGCACCTGATGCGCGTGGTGTTCGCGGCGGAGCAGGCGGTGCGCCAGGTGCTCTCGCCCGACAAGGTGAACCTCGCCAGCCTGGGCAACGTCACGCCGCACCTGCACTGGCACGTGATTCCGCGCTTTGCTTCCGACCGGCATTTCCCCAATCCCATCTGGGGGAGTGCGCGCCGCGAGGCGCAGCCGACCCCGGCGCCCAATCTTGCGGACCGGCTCGGCGCTGCGCTGCGGCAGGCGCTGCGGGCGCAAGACTAGTATCTGTGTTGATGAGGTGATAGTCCATGTTGTCTCTGACCCTACCCAAGCTCGGCGGCGAGTTGCAGCCGCAGATCAGCGACCTGCCCGCGTGCAAGCGCTGGCTGGCGGCGCTGCCCCTGAGCAACGTGCAGTCCGCACATAGCGAGGTTCGTGCCCAGCTCAACCTGCTGAACTGCTTCCCCGTGGCGCCGCTGGAGCGCCTGCGCATCATGGAGCACCTGCGCGAAACGGTGGATTTCATCCAGGGCGAAGTAGCCAAGAAGTACCTGAACAAGCCGGTCCCGCTGGACAAGGTCGAAACGACCGTTTGGGGCAATGTGCGCGAGCTGTGGCAGGCCATGGCGGAGGCCTACCAGCGCTGCCTGCAGGCAAGCATCGATGGCGACAAGGAAATCGCCGAGTACGCGGCACTGATTACCCAGCGCTGCCTGCGCTACTGCGGCATGCAGATGCTGGAGCAATACCGCGCCTTTCGCCAGGTGGACGAGGAATCGTGGCGGCAGTTGCACTCGCTTTACGCCTTCGCCGAACAAAAGGGGTTTGCCGTGCGTCCGGTCAAGGACAGCCTGAACCGCCAGACGGAGGCCACCACTTGCGCGGCCGCCTATGTTCAGGCATTGCTTACCCATCTCGCCAACCCCTACCAGCTTTCCTCGCGGCAGCTCGCCCTGCTCGGACGCTGGCTCGACAAATGGGCCGTGCGCGTGCCGGTCGTCCCAAGGCAGCCAACCCGCACCGAGCTTTCTCCGCTTGCCGTGGATCTGGCGGGTGCCGCGCCCCCGGCCGTTGTGGCCAAGGAGCGGCCGTTGTCCGAGCCGCGCTACCTCGACACGGACGGCCTGGCGTCCACCATACGCAAGCGCATCAAGTTTCTGCGCAAGGGAGGGGCGCCCACCGAGGTCGGCTTGGGCGACGATTGCGTGCAGCCTGCCTGCGAAATCTTTCTCACCACGCTTTATCAGCACTGGTGCGAGATTCCGGTGGCCCGCGCCTGCCTGCGCCACGCCGGCGCGGGCAAGTGCGAAGTCGCGTTCGATGTTGCGGCCATGCATTTTTTCATCGGCGGCGAAAAGCCCTTCAACGCAACCGGCAAAGCGCGCGCCTTGCGGCAGGATGAGTTGCGCGACCTGCAGATGTTCGGCTACGTCAGGACCAGCACCGGCAAGCCGGCCCTGGTGCGCGCGGATTTTACCTCGGAAATATGGGACATCCAGGATGAAAGCGCGCTGGGCTTTTGTCTGGTGCGCAAGGACGCGAGCGGCACCCGCGTCGGCAACAACCAGTTGCTGGCGGCGCGGCCGTCGGATGGCACGGGCTACGTGCTGGGGGTGGTGCGCTGGGTGATGCTCACGGCGCAGGGGGAAATGCATCTCGGCATGCGCACTTTGCCCGGCGCTCCGCTGGCGATTGCCGCCCGTCGGGTCGCGCTGAACGCTTCTGAAACCCACAGGTTCGTTCCGGCCTTCCGGCTGCCGCAGATTGCTGCGTTGCAAACGTCCGACAGCCTGGTGCTGCCGCTCGGCTGGTTCCACCCTGGCGGCACGGTGGAGATCAACATGGGCGATGGCGTCAGGGCGGTGAAAATGCAGACGTTGGTCGAGAAAGGCGCCGACTACGAATGCGTGAGCTTCCTCGATCCGCATGCGCCGGGCGAGACGTCGCGGGATTTCATTTTTCCGCAGGATCCGCGCGTGTTGATGTAGGCGCTTGCGTGCCGGTGTTCGCTGGACGTAGCTCCAGCAGCCGGTGTGCGGGAAAGCAGATGCTGAAACAACTGCCTTTGCCGGCCTCGCTGGTGATGTGCAGGCGGGCCTGGTGGCGGGTCGTTACGTGTTTGACGATGGCCAGTCCCAGGCCGGTCCCACCGGTTTCGCGCGAGCGGCTGTGGTCGACGCGGTAGAAACGTTCGGTGAGGCGTGGCAGGTGGTGCGCCTCTATGCCCTCACCGGTGTCGGTCACGCTGAAACACGCTTCCTCTCCTTTCCTCTCCCAGCGTAGTGTGATCTTGCCTCCGGGCGGCGTGTAGCGCACAGCGTTGCTCACCAGATTGCCGAAAGCGCTGCGCAGTTCGTCTTCCCTGCCCAGCAGCCCATCCGGCGTGTCGATGGCCACTGCGATGTCGTGTTTCCCGCTGCTCAGGGAGCGCGCATCGCCGGCTATGGCCTGCACCAGCATGGCAACGTCGATGTGTTCGTCGCCCAGGTTGTTCTGGGCGCTTTCCAGTCGGGACAGGGTCAGCAGGTCCTCCACCAGGCGCTCCATGCGGCGGGTCTGGTCCAGCATGAGCTGGAAGTAACGCTGCCCTTCGGCCGGCTTGATCTGGTCCATGTCCGCGAAGGTTTCCAGAAACCCGCTGACCACGGTGAGCGGCGTGCGCAGTTCGTGCGACACGTTGGCCACGAAATCGCGGCGCACGGTGTCGACCCGTTCCAGTTCGGTAACGTCGCGGCTCATCAATAACTTGCGGCCGTCGCCGAACGGGACCAGTTGTAGCGAAAGGGTCATCTCGCGGTTGGCGGGCGACTTGAAAACCAGGGGTTCGGTGTAATTCTGGGCGGCCAGATAGTTGGTGAATTGCTCCTGGCGGATGAGGTATTTGATGAACTGGCCGCGGTCGCGCTCGATGTCCAGCCCGAAATGCCGGCTTGCCACCGGATTGCACCATTCGATCTGGTCCGTCTCGTTGAGCATCACGATGCCGTCCGGAATGGCCTGGGCGGCGTGCTGGAAGCGTTCCAGCACCGCGGACAGCTTGGACTGGCTGTGCCTGGTGCGGCGCATCAGCTTTTGCAGGCCGTAGAAGACGTCGTCCCATACCCCGGTGCCGCGGGGCAGTTCGGCGGTGTCGGCGTTTGCAAGCCAGTCGTTGAGCGCGGCAATGTTGCGCCAGTGATGCAGCAGGTGCAGCAGGAGGGCGGCGCACGCGGCCGCCAACGCGGCTGTTGCGCCGAACATTGCCCAGCACAACAGCGCGAAAAAGATCAACAGACCGAGGGCAATAAGCGGACGCCACCAGAAATTTGGCACGCGGTGATTCCGAAGGTGGTCTCAGGAACTAACTATTATGGCATGAACGGCGCCGTTCAATGGGCTGAAAACCGGTATCCGGCGCCGCGTACGGTTTGCACCAGGTTGGCGTGCCCGGACGGCTCCAGCGCCATTCTCAGCCTGCGGATATGCACGTCCACGGTGCGCTCTTCCACGAACACCTGGTCGCCCCACACCTGGTCGAGCAGGTGGGAGCGCGAATAGACGCGCTCCGGGTGGGTCATCAGGAAGTGCAGCAGGCGGAACTCGGTCGGACCGAGTTCCAGAGGGGTGTCGTTGCCGCTCACGCGGTGGGTGACGGGGTCGAGCCGCAGGCCGCCGAATTCGGCCAGGTCTTCGGTCATTTGCGGCGCGCGCCGGCGCAGCACCGCCTTGATGCGCGCCAGCAATTCGCGCGGCGAAAAAGGCTTGGTCATGTAGTCGTCGGCGCCGGTTTCCAGGCCCATGATCTTGTCGCGCTCTTCGCCTCGCGCCGTGAGCATGATGATGGGGATCGTCTTGCCGCGGCTGTCCGCCCGCATCTTGCGCGCCAGTTCGATGCCGCTCATGCCCGGCAGCATCCAGTCCAGCAGGATCAGGTCGGGCAGCGTGTCGCGCAGGATGCTCAGCGCCTGTTCGGCGTTGAGGGCGCTGACGACGTTGTGCCCGGACTGGGACAGGTTGAACCGCACCAGTTCCTGGATTCCCGGCTCGTCCTCGACTACAAGTATGGTTGCAGGCATGTTCGCTTCCTTAGGGTGGATCAGCTAATGCCGAGAATACTATGACGCGAATGTTACAGGTTGGTGACAAAATGGGACCATTGTCCGGCAATTTCCAGGGGGGCCGGGTGACGCCGTCTTGGGCGCGGTCGTGGCGCCTGCTTATGGTATGATTCCCCTTTGTTTGCGCATCGTTTACAGCAAGGAATTGCCATGGCCGGATTGGACAAGAATACCCCGCGCCCCACCGAAATCAAGTTGCACCAGCAGTCGCGCGAGCTCGAAATCGCCTTCGACGACGGCAGCGTGTTCAAGCTGCCTTGCGAGTTCCTGCGCGTCTACTCGCCCTCGGCCGAGGTGCGCGGCCATGGACCGGGCCAGGAGGTGCTGCAGGTGGGCAAGAAGGACGTCAACATCGTACGCATCGAACCCGTCGGCACTTACGCCGTGGCGCTGGTTTTTTCCGACGGCCACGATACCGGGATTTATTCCTGGGATTACCTGTACGAGTTGGGCAGGAGCTACGTCAGCCTGTGGGACGCTTACCTCAAGCGCATGGAGGAAGCCGGCGCCAAGCGCGAACCGGTCGCCGGTGCGGCCGCTTTCGAATTGCGGCCCAAGGCCAAGTAACCGCCATGGACAAGTCCACCCACTTCGGCTTTCAAACCGTCGACGAAGCGGAGAAGGCGCGCAAGGTCGCCGACGTGTTCCATTCGGTAGCGAATCGCTACGATCTCATGAACGACCTCATGTCGGGCGGGCTGCACCGGCTGTGGAAACTGTTCGCGGTGGAGCAAAGCGGCCTCAAGCCGGGCGGGCGCGTGCTCGACGTGGCGGGCGGCACCGCCGACCTGTCGCGCAAGTTCGCCAAGCGTGTGGGACCGAGCGGGCAGGTGGTGCTCACCGACATCAACAATTCCATGCTCGGCATCGGGCGCGACCGCTTGCTGGACGACGGCGTCGTCGCCCCCGCCGTGCAATGCGACGGCGAGAAGCTGCCGTTCGCCTCCGATTATTTCGATTGCGTGTCGGTCGCCTTCGGCCTGCGCAACATGACCCACAAGGACGCCGCGCTCAAGGAGATGTACCGCGTGCTGCGCCCGGGCGGCCGGCTGCTGGTGCTGGAGTTCTCCAAAATCTGGAAGCCGTTGGCCCCGATCTACGACGCCTATTCGTTCAAGCTGTTGCCGTTCATGGGCAAGCTGGTAGCCAAGGACGAGGAAAGCTACCGCTACCTGGCGGAGTCCATACGCATGCATCCGGGCCAGGAAGAACTCAAGGCCATGATGGAACAGGCCGGATTCGAGCGGGTCGAATACTTCAACCTGACCGGCGGGGTTGTCGCGCTGCACAAAGGCTATAAATTGTAGGATTTTCGTTGTTTGTCGTTTAGTTCTTCCGAGGGGTCTTAGCATGAAAAAATTCGTATTGATGTTCTTCGTCGTCTTGACGAGCCTGAGCCTGATCGCGTTCGACGCAGAAGCCAAGCGCTTCGGCGGCGGCCGCAGCATCGGCAAGCAGCGCGACACCATGTCGCGCCAGGCTGCTCCGCAGCAACCGGCGGCAGCACCCGCTGCGGCCGGTGCCCAGCCGGCGCGTTCCGGCATGAGCAAATGGCTGGGGCCGTTGGCCGGCCTGGCCGCGGGCGGGTTGCTGGCCTCCATGCTCATGGGCCACGGCTTCGACGGCATCAAGTTCATGGACATCCTGCTGATGGCGTTGCTGGCCGGCGGCATCTTCTTCGTGTTTCGCATGCTGCGCCGGCCGCAGACCGCGCAGCGGCCCATGCAGTACGCGGGGATGGGCATGCCCCAGGAGCCGGCGCCTTTGGCCGGTGGCGCGGCACCGCTGGCGCCAGCGACTGCGCCGACCTACCCGCCCGGGTTCGATGCCGAGGGTTTCGTGCGCCAGGCCAAGACCAGCTTCATCCGCCTGCAAGCGGCCTATGACGCCAAGGATCTCGCCGACATCCGCACCTACACCACGCCGGAAATGTTCGCCGAAATCAGCATGCAGATTCAGGAACGCGGCGATGCGCCGCAGCAGACCGAGGTGGTCACCGTCAACGCCGACATCGTGGACGTCGTCAGCGAAGCCGACGTCGGCATCGTTAGTGTGCGCTTCCATGGCCTCATCCGCGAACAAAGCGGTGGTGCGGCCGAGCCCTTCGACGAAATCTGGCACGTGCAGAAATACGTCAACGACCCCCAATCCTCCTGGCTCATCGCGGGTATCCAGCAGGCATAACGGTCATGGCAACGACCGCCCCGGGAAATGAAACTCGTCATGACCGTTTCCCTCTCTCCTAACTCTCTCCCGTTTACGGGAGAGAGGGACGCAGGCTCGCTGCGCGAGTTTCACCTTACCGCCGTTCCATGATCGCCGCCCCCGCCGTCGCGCTCATTAACCATTTGCTGCGCGGCGCACCGTGGGCGCGCGAGCGGTTGGCGCCGTTCGCCGGCAAGACCGCGCGCATCGGTGTTTTCCCAACGGTGCTGATCCTCACTGCGCTGGATAGCGGCGAGGTCGTCGCCGCCCAGGCCGATGCGGTGCCGAGCGTGGAAATCAGTCTCTCCCCGAGCCTGCTGCCGCGCCTGTTGCTGAAGGACGAAGCCGCCTACCGCGAAGTCGCGGTCAGCGGCGACACCGCCTTCGCCTCCGAAATCGCCTACGTCATGAAAAACCTGAGCTGGGACGCCGGCGAAGACCTGAGCCACGTCTTCGGCGACATCGTCGCACACCGCATCGCGCGGAGTGCCGCCGCACTTGCGGGATGGCCGGGCCAGGCCGTGCTGAGCGTGGCGCAGACCCTCTCCGAATACTGGACCGAAGAGCAGCCGTTGCTGGCGAAATCGCATCATGTGCAGCGCTTCATCGCCGACGTGGATGTGCTGCGGGACGATGTGGAGCGCATGGGGAAGCGGCTGGAGCTGCTGCAACAAGCCCTCCGCCGCGCGAGTCCGCCCGAGGCTTCGGGCACCTGACGCCATGCGGCTCCTGCGCCTGATCAAGATAGTAACCGTCTCGGTCCGCTTCGGCCTGGACGAATTCTTCCTCGGCCACGAGCGCGTGCGCGGTTTGCGTTTGCTTACGCGCGGACTGCTGTTCTGGCGTCGCCTCGACAAGCCGCGTGCGGTGAGGCTGCGGCTGGCGCTGGAGGCGCTGGGGCCTATTTTCGTCAAGTTCGGGCAGGTGCTGTCCACCCGGCGCGATCTGCTGCCGGCCGACATCGCGGACGAGCTGGCGAAGCTGCAGGACCAGGTGCCGCCGTTTCCTTCCGACCAGGTCTTGGCCACCCTGGAGCGCGTCTACGGCAAGCCGGTGGGCGAGGTGTTCGCCGAGTTCAGCCCGCTGTGCGTGGCCAGCGCCTCGGTGGCGCAGGTGCATTTCGCGGTGTTGCCCGACGGCCGCGAGGTCGCTGTCAAAGTGCTGCGTCCCGGCATCGCCGCGGTGATCGAGAACGACCTGGCGCTGCTCGACATCGGCGCCGGGCTGGTCGAAACCCTGTGGGCCGAAGGCAAGCGGCTGCGGCCGCGCGAGGTGGTGGCGGAGTTCAAGAAGCACCTGCGCGACGAGCTGGACCTGATGCGCGAGGCGGCCTCGGCTTCGCAGTTGCGGCGCAACTTCGAGGGCTCGCCGCTGCTCAGGATTCCCGAGGTGTACTGGGATTTTTGCACTTCGGAAGCAATGGTGATGGAGCGCATGCACGGCACGCCCATCAGCCAGGTGGACACCCTGCGCGCGCAAGGGGTGGACATTCCGCGGCTGGCGCGCGCCGGGGTGGAGATATTTTTCACCCAGGTGTTCCGCGACGGGTTTTTCCACGCCGACATGCACCCCGGCAATATTTTCGTCGCCCCTTCCGGCCAGTACATTGCGCTGGATTTCGGCATCATGGGCACGCTCACCGACGTCGATAAAAACTATCTGGCGCAAAATTTCCTGGCGTTTTTCAAGCGCGACTACAAGCGCGTTGCCGTCGCGCACATCGAGGCCGGCTGGGCGCCTGCGGACACCCGCGTGGACGAGTTCGAGGCGGCCATCCGCGCCGTGTGCGAGCCGATATTCGACCGCCCGCTCAAGGAGATTTCCTTCGGCAAAGTGCTGCTGCGCCTGTTCCAGACCTCGCGCCGCTTCAACGTGCAGATCCAGCCGCAGCTCGTGCTGCTGCAAAAGACCCTGCTCAACGTCGAGGGACTGGGGCGGCAACTCGATCCAGAGCTCGATCTGTGGCAGACCGCAAAGCCCTTTCTGGAGCGCTGGATGAGCGAGCAGATGGGCTGGCGCGGGCTGCTCGGGACGCTGAAAACGGAGGCGCCGCAGTGGGCGGCCACGCTGCCGCAATTGCCGCGTCTGGTGCATGCTGCTCTGAGCCGCAAAGAGGACGCCACGCTGCCCCAGGCGTTGCAGCAACTGGCGCGGCAACTGCGCCGGCAGAATCAACTGCTCGTCGTTATTGCGGTGGGGCTTGGGCTGTTGCTGGGCTGGCAGATTTTTGCGCGCCTGGCGTTATAATTCGCGGCTGTTTTCTCGGGGGAGATTCCAACTGTGCTGATCTGGTTCGTCATCCTTTATCTGCTGGTTTCCATCGCCATCGGCCTGTATGCCGCGATCCGCGTGCATAGCGCCAGGGACTATGTGGTCGCCGGCCGTCATCTGCCGCTCTACATCGTTACCGCAACGGTGTTCGCCACCTGGTTCGGATCGGAGACGGTGCTGGGGATTTCCGCGCGATTCGTCAACGACGGCTTGAAAGGGATCGTCGAAGACCCGTTCGGGTCGAGCATGTGCCTGATCCTGGTCGGCATGTTCTTCGCCGCGAAGCTGTACAAGATGAACCTGCTGACCATAGGCGATTACTACCGGCAGCGCTACGGCCGCACGGTGGAGGTCTTGGCCAGCCTCGCCATCATCGCCTCCTACCTGGGGTGGGTGTCGGCGCAGATCACGGCGCTCGGACTGGTGTTTTCGTTCGTCACGCAGGGCGCGGTATCGCCGGGCGAGGGCATGCTGGTGGGCGCCGCCATCGTGCTGGTCTACACGCTGTTCGGCGGCATGTGGTCGGTGGCGCTGACCGATTTTTTCCAGATGACCATCATCGTGGGCGGCATGCTCTATCTCGTCTACGTGGTGGGCGGCATGGTGCCGGGCGGCATAGCCAGCGTAGTCGATCACGCGCGAGCGGCCGGCAAGTTCGAGTTCTGGCCCAAGGTGGAAACCCGCGATATGCTGGCCTTCGTCGCGGCCTGGGTGACCATGATGTTCGGCTCCATCCCGCAGCAGGACGTGTTCCAGCGCGTGATGTCGGCGAAGAACGTGAACACCGCCGTCACCGGCTCGCTGCTCGGCGGCGGCCTGTATTTCGTGTTCGCATTCGTGCCGCTTTTCCTGGCCTATTCGGCCACGCTGATCGACCCGCAAATGGTGGCGCAGTTGATCGAGAAGGATTCGCAGTTGATCCTGCCGACGCTGATCATGAACCACATGCCGGTGTTTGCGCAGGTGATGTTCTTCGGCGCGCTGCTGTCCGCCATCATGAGCACGGCGAGCGGCACCTTGCTGGCGCCCTCGGTGACCTTCACCGAAAACATTCTCAAGGGCATCATAGGCCACCAGAGCGATCGCCGCTTCCTCATGACCATGCGCATCGTCGTGGTCAGCTTTGCCGCGATCGTGACCGTGTTTGCGCTCAATTCCAATTCGAGCATTTACGCGATGGTGGGCAATGCCTACAAGGTAACCCTGGTTGCGGCTTTCGTCCCGCTGGTGTGCGGGCTCTACTGGAAGCGCGCCAACACGCAGGGTGCGTTGTTTGCCATCGCGCTGGGAATGAGTTCCTGGTTGCTGCTGGAGGTATTCAATCCGGATGGCCTATGGCCGCCCCAGTTGCTGGGATTGCTCATGAGCTTTGTGGGAATGGCGGTCGGTTCGCTGTTGCCGCCGCTGGTTCGGCAGCGCCGTGCCGCGGCACATGCGCCGCACGCCGCCGCGCACGTTGAAAGCTAGGCCGGGTCGCCGCGTCTGCGCCGTGTAGCCACTGCCGACCCGGTCAGGGCGGCCAGGCCGATGCCCAGCAGCAAGGCGGTGCCAGGCTCGGGAACGGCGCGGATGTTGTCGATGCCGACGGCGCTGGTGGTGCCGCTGCCTCCCTGCACCAGTTTGAATTCGAGATAGCTGACGCGCCCGGCCAGGCTGGCGAGGTTGGCGGAAACGTCGAGCGTGCGCTCGACCCGGCCGGACCCGAAAGCGGGGCTGGCCAGCGGCGACATCAGGTCGAAGAAGTTGAGCGGGTCCAACTGGTCCACGATGCGCGCGCTGAAAGCGTCGGTATCGACGCTGCTGTTGTCCAGGCCGTTGAAGGCATAGTCGAAGCTCAGCGTAAGTGAGCCCAGAGTGGGCACCACGAAAGGCAATGCGACCAGGAACGTGCCTACGCCCACGGGGTCGCCGATGGCCCCGCTGCGGTCGCCCAGCACCAGGAACTGGTTGGTAACGCCGGGCCGGGTGAAGAACGAGCCGAAGCCCATCGTGACGGCCCACGAAGACGTGTTGATGGCGTCGTCGCTGCGGCGCACGTTGATGTTGCGGGTGCTGGGGGCCGTCTGCGACGCCGTGGTGCCGGCGGGCAGTTCGCCCGGCGTGTTCAGGATGTTCTGTATGGTTTTGACGCTGCCCGGGGCAGACAGGCCAGTGACGTTGTCGAAATTCACGTCGAGCAGCGGCGCAGCGCCGGCGGGCAGCGCCAGCAGGCCCAGCAGACCGGCCGCGATGCGGGTCGGGGAAGTGCCGTGGGGTGCCGCGCGCCTTGCGGTGGTTGAGGGGATTGTACGTGCCGCCATGGTTATTCCAGCTTTGTCGGTTAGTTGTTGTCTGGGCTGTCGCCGCGACTATTGCCCAGTAGACAAAGCAAACCGCATGCCAGAGCCGTAGGTGTGCAAAATCAATGCACTAGCCTGGCGGCACCGGCTCACGGTGCGGACGGGATGACGGGAGTGTCGGGAATTCGGATGCTCAACCCGTCAGCGCAAATAGCCTTCCTGTTCGAGTTTCAGCAAGATGCGCTGTACCGCCTCGTCCACCGACAGGTTGCCGGTGTCGATCACCAGTTCCGCCGCTTCCGGCAGTTCGTAGGGGTCGCTGATGCCGGTGAATTCCTTGACGATGCCGGCGCGCGCTTTGGCGTAGAGCCCCTTGCGGTCGCGGCTTTCGCACACTTCCAGGGAAGTGGCCACATGCACTTCGAAGAATCCGCCGAGCGGCGCGATCATGGCCCGCACGGCGCGGCGCGTGGCGCGGTAGGGGGCAATCGGCGCGCAGATGGCGATGCCGTTGTTTTTGGTAATCTCGCTGGCGACGTAGCCGATGCGGCGGATGTTGATGTCTCGGTGCTCCTTGGAAAAGCCCAGCTCGCGCGACAAATGCTTGCGCACCAGGTCGCCGTCGAGCAGGGTGACGCGGCGCCCGCCCATTTCCAGCAGTTTGATCATCAACACCTTGGCCAGGGTCGATTTGCCGGAACCCGAAAGTCCCGTGAAGAATACGGTGAATCCCTGCTTGTCGCGCGGCGGGTGGGTCTTGCGCAATTCGGCGATGACTTCGGGATAGGAATACCATTCCGGAATCTTGCGCCCTTCGGCCAGGCGCTGGCGCAACTCCTCCCCGGACAGGGTGAGGGTGCGCGCGCCGGGCGGGCTCTCCTCCTCGGGCATGTGCTGGTCGCGCTCCTCGACGTAGACCATGCGCGGGAAGGCGATGAGTTCGATGCCGATGGCCTTCATCGGCAGCGCCAGTTGGCGCAGATCCTCGTGACCGGAAATGTCGGTGCCGCGCCGCACCGTGCCGCGCTCCTCGTATTCCCCCCCTACGATCAGATGCGAACAGCCGTAGTTGCGCTGCACGATGGCGCGCAGCAGGATGTCGCGCCCGTCCGCTTCGCGCGGCTGCAGCGGCAGCAGCGCCAGCGCGGTGGTGGCGGAAGGATAGCGCGGCAGCACCGCCTGGTAGGTGCGCACGCGGGTGAAGTGCTCGGTGTCGTCGGCGGGATCGCTGCCCGCCAGCGGGTGCAGCAGCAGGTTGGCCTCGTGCCCCAGCGCCGCGCGCAGGGTGAACTCGAATTGGGCGCGGTGCAGCGGCTGGCGCGCCTGATAGGCGATGATGCGGCGCCAGCCGCGGCGCACGAAGGACTTGCGCAGTTCATCCGGGGTCAGCCGCAGTGACGTGAAATCGTGCCGCAGCGGCAACGCCAGGCCTTCCAGGCGGCCGCCGACATAGTGGCTTCCACCCTGCAACAGGCGGGCGGCGCCGGGATGCGACGGGTCGGTGGTGCCGAACAACGCTTCCGCCTCGCGCGCCTTGTCCGGCTGCCAGATGTCTTCGATGCTGAGCACCGCGAGCATGAACCCTTCGGGATCGCGCAGCGCGACCTGCTGGCCCGGCGCCAGCGCAGCCGCCGTCTGCTCCGCCACGTCCAGCACCACCGGCAGCGGCCACAGCGTGCCGTCGGCCAACTGCATGTTGCGCAGGACGGAATCGTAGTCGGTACGCCCCATGTAGCTGTCGAGCGGCGAATAGCCGCCGTTGAGCAGGAGTTCCAGGTCGGGCAACTGGCCGTGCGTGAGGTCGATGGAGGGAAGTGCCAGCGCCTCGCACCGCAGCGCCTCGGCTCGTTCCGCCGACGCCATGGGGTTGGCCAATGGGCCGTTGCCATAGGGTGTGATCAGATGGTCCATGCTAAGCCCTTAAAATTAGGCGCTGCCGCCGAAAGTCGAATTGAATAATGCCACGAATCTTTCCACCTCGTCTTCGGGCAGGTGGTTGATGCCGGCGGCCCCTTTTCTGCCGCCGCCGGTTTCGAAGCGACGGCACAACTCGTCGGCGCCGCTCCTGGTTGCCAGCGGCGCGCGCACGCTGACCACGAAGCCGCCGCGCGAGTTGCGCGTGAACACGGCATGGGCGCGGGCCGGCGCCGCGCTCGCCAGGCGGTTGCCGAATACCCCGGAAACACGGCGGCTCCAGGCCGCATCCGGCAGGACGAATATCGCCCCGGCAGCCGTTTCGATGTCGGGCCGGACGGCAGCGGCGAGCGCCATGTCTTCGGTGTAACCGGCGCGTAGCGTGCGGAACGCGGGCTCGTCGAGCATGAAGCAGAAGGGGTCGGCGTGGCGGTGCACCATGCGGTAGAGCTCGGCGGGGTGGAAGTAGAGGTCCTCCACCGATTCGCCGTAGCCGTTGTAGTTGATGCACTCGCCCAGTTCGCGCAGCGCGTCCAGTTGCGCTTGCGCCAGCCGGAGGGGCTCCGCCGCCTGCAGCGCCGGCTGTTCCAGGTTGTCGCCGAAGGCCGCCACCACGGCCCAGACGCAAAAGCGGCCCTGGAGCCGCTGGTTCACCAGCAGGCTGGTGCACACGTCCGGGCTGGTGTCGATCACCGCGCGCAGGTTGGGGTGGTCGGGGATTTCGCCGGGAATGTGATGGTCGAAATATTCCACGATCGCGCCGTTTTGCAGCAGCGCATCGAGCGCTTCCCGGTTCTTGCCCAGCGCGATGTCCAGCACCGTCACATGGTCGCCGCGGCCGGCGTGGACGCGCCCCAGCAGGGCAATGTCGCGCTTCGGCCCGGTGACGAGTTCGCTCTCCATGGGAGAGTCGAGCCGCAACTGGTGCAGGGCGCAAATGCCGTCGGCATCGCCGTTGAAAACGTCGAAATTCATGGAAATTTTTCTTGAATGAGTGCGTGGCCTGGAATTGTACACGATGGGTTGGTGATGGCGGCAGCCGACACAAAACGTTAATATCCGAACCGTCTCCTCCGAGCTCCCGGCATATGAGCGCCTCCGCCCATCCTCGATCATCCGCCCTGCACCGGCTCTGGCGCCGCCTCGGCCTGTATGCCGCCCTGGTCGTCTACGCGCCGTTGATCGGCTACGGCAGCCTGTACCCGTTCGCCAGTTGGCGCGTGCCCGACGCCGACGCACTGCTGTTCCTGCTGCAACCGCCGCCGTCCTACGTAACCCGCACCGACATCACCACCAACATCCTGGCATACCTGCCGTTCGGCCTGGTGCTGGCGGCCCTGCTGCGCCACCGCGTGCGCCCCTCGCGCGCGCTCCTGCTTACCGTCATGACCGGGCTGTCGCTGAGTCTGGCCATGGAAGTGCTGCAACTGTTCGTGCCGGGCAGGGTTTCTTCCAACCTCGATATCCTGACCAACGGGCTGGGGACCCTGATCGGCGCGCTGGTGGCTGGATTGGCCAAAGCCAACGCCTGGCCGGGAAACAGGTTGATCGCCTGGCGGCAGCGCTGGTTTTTGCCCGGTTGGCTGGTGAACGTGGGCTTTGCCCTTCTGGGCCTGTGGGCGTTGTCGCAGTTCAGCCTGGAGCTGCCATCGCTGGTTGCAGGCCGGCTGCACACCGGCTTCACCCCCTTTTGGGAAATGCCCGCCGACTGGTCCGGTTTCAATCTCGGACATGCGCTCATCTATGTTTCGGAAGTGGTTGCCTTGGGCCTGTTTGCCGCGACGCTGGTCAAGCCCGGGCTGCGACGTGCCCCGTTCCTCTGGGCGATGATTGCCGTAACGCTCCTCTTCAAGCTGCTGGCCGCGGCCGTGCTGCTCAAACTTTCGGTACTGGCCCGGCTGTTCTCGCTGGAGGCGCTGCTTGGGCTGGGATTGGGGTTCCTGCTGCTGTTCCTGGCGATGTCCAGGGGCAGGAAGCGGCTCTACGCGCAGGCCGGCGGTGCGTTGGTCGTGTTTATTCTGGCCAGGGTGTCCTATTGGGCGTGGACGCAGGCGATGATGCCACAGATTTCCGAATGGCCACCATCGAGCGGCAGCCTATTCAATATAACAGGCTTGGCTTACGTCACGTCTGTGGTCTGGCCGCTCCTTGCGCTGGCCTATCTGGGATTGCGCGGGTTGGCCGCGCGGCATGCCAGATCGGGGCATTAGGGATATTACGTCAGGGGGAAAACGACCTTGGCAAACGATGTGGATATTTTCGGAGGGATTCTGGCGGGTTGCGATCCATTGTCGGGGCGCCGCGATGTTGCATCGAGAAAATGCTGTCGCCGAGTACCGGGACGGCGTGCTCCGCCCTTCTGTCGATCCGCATGCCTCGCGCCCAGATTCCTTTCATATTGGAAGAGGCTGGCGTTTGTCGAGAAAGCTTACACTTGCAACTCCGATTGAACGGGGTTGCAAGATACCTCATTGATGGGAAATGAGAAGTTAAAGATGGTTCGAAAATTGCTAAACTTTAGCCGGTTAATCAATCAATTTGCCAACAAGTCTATTTCCAGGCAACAAATTGATACCAACATTATTCACTCGAAAGGAGAGGCAATCGTGAAGCGACTGATGGTTTCAAGTATCGTTTTGCTTGCAGGCGTTTCTGGGGAGGCAATGGCGGCCTGTTCCACCCCAGCGACCCAAGTCACAGGTGCCGCGCTTACAACACTGATCTCAGGAAACACGGTCTGTGCTACGCAGGGTGCCGACAAGTGGCAGGAACAGCATCGGAGCGGCGGTGCCCTTTGGGATTACAAGAAAGGTCCCTCCGATCCAGTCGATCCAACGAAGCAGGTCGGAAGTTGGAGTATCGGTGCGGACACTGTTACGTATGCCTATTCGGGCGGTCCTAGCTATACATACAGCGTCTATAACGATGGCGGCACGTATAGCTTCTGTACAGCACCTGGTGGTTCCGTAGTTGTAAGTGGCGCTACCTTCCTGAGTGGCAGCGCCAGTTGCCCCTGAGACAGCGGCAACTGCCTCAGCAATGAAGCAGGAAGCGGGATTTTCGGTCTAGGTGGCGGCGGTGGTGATTTTCAGTGCAACCGTCGCCAACTCACGAATCTACCCGCAACCCTTACACGGCGTTTGTCTTGTCAGGTATTCCTAGGGCGTTTTCAGGGCGGGCCGCATACTACTGCCGGCTCGCCCGCAGAACCAGATAAGCAGCAAGAACACGAGTATCAGGCGCGGACTGTCCACCAGGCTGTCGAGGGTTCCGATCACGAGGAAGCCGACGCTGGACGCCAGCATCGCGCCTGCCATCGCGTCGCCGCGCCAGGCATCGTGAGCGGCGCGCCACAAGCCGACCGCGACGAAAAGGGCCAAGGCGAATACCCCCAGCCAACCCTGATCGAACAGAACTTGAATTGGCAGGCTCCAGATATGCCATGGCCTGTCGTTGTCGACGGTGAAGAACCACCGGTCAACCCCCCGCGAAAAGTCCCCATTGACCAGCAGGTCGGCCCCGTCCGTCGCCTGCAAGCGCACGTTGTCCACATCTGCCACGGCATGGGCATTGGAATTGTAGATCGACAGCTTGATGGGGCGTGCTGCATACCAGGGGCCGCTTCCCACGTCACCTGATTGCAGGTGAATCTGGACTGACTGCCAGCGTCCGTTTCCTGTGACGTCAATGGACTTGAAGGTGCAGCGCGCCGAGGTGAGCAGCCACTTTTCGCAGATCGATACGGCGACTTGGGTGCTAGGCTGATCGCTGCGGGCGTTCAGGCTGAGCGTATAGTCATGTTGTGGTTTTATCGCGCCGAACTGCTCCACGTAGAGCGGACTGCCCGCTCCTAGCCGCAGGAAGGTGTTGCCAGTTTCGGAGCCAAGCCCGTAAGTGGCGGCTCGGCTTTCTTCGCTACGCCAAGAATGGGTTTCCGGGTAACGGCCTATCCCCATCCCGAACAGCGTCGTGGGCCAGCCCGGATCGCGCATCTGCAAGGCATCGGCCCAATGGGCCAGACGTATTCCCAGATCGGCTCCCGCCTGAGACATGCGCGCCTGTGTGAACGGACCTTTGAGGATGGGCACTGCCACCGCGAGAGCCAGCGCCGCAAGTGCGAAGGCCGCCATGCCGCGCTTGAAAGGCCGCGCTCGCTGAGCAGTCGATCTTGCCGTTGCTGCCAGCAGGGCGAGCGCCAGAGCAATACCGTAGGCAGCGTAGCCAATGCGCGAGAAGGTGACCATCACCCCATAGGTGGCGCCAACCAGCAACGCTGTGCCGGCCAGCCTTGTTACCCAGCTCCGCCTTTCAAACAGCAGCACCACCAGGAATGGCGTCGATAGCGTGAGGTAAGACTCGATATCGGCCCCGCCGGTATGCATCTGGGAGAAAGGCCCGGTCACCCGGTAAACGTCAGTGAGGTTGAACAATCCGGGGAAGACAAAGCGTTCCCAGACGATCATCGCCACCGTGCCGGCCAACCCGGCAATCATGCCCCAAGCGAAATGGCGGCGAACATCCTGCCCGGTGGCCGCCAAGCGCCCGAGCAGGCCATATAACAGGAATGCCCACAATGCACCCTTGGCGATGCGTAGTGCGTTATAGGGGCTGTAGTAGTTGGTGAATGCGTTTGCCTCCGGCATCTGCCAGGGCAGCAAGCCGCGGACGGTGCCGATTGCATAAGAAAGACCCAGCAAGGCAGCGAGGGAGAGGAACAGCAGGTCGCGTTTCGAATGGCGCGGCGCGGGGGGTAACCGGGCATAACCGACGGCGACGCTGGTCAAGAGCAGAAAATCAAACTCGTCGAAATAGAAGCGTCCACTCCAGGGGGCGAGGTCGAAAAGCGCCAGGGCGGCTGGAACAACGACGAGTAGAAATTGCGGCCGCTGCCAGATCAGTGCCGCGTACCCAGCGAAAAGCACGCCGAGTAAGGCTGGATGGATGGGGAAAGTTGCCACACCCCAGCCGACACCCGCGAGGCCTGCCATCAACACGGTGTAACCCGTCCACGATGGCCTCTTGAGCATGGCAAGCGGCACCGCCGACGCTGTCCCGACCAGCGTCTGGTCATTTGTTGCTCGCGCCGTGGCCCTGGGAGCCTCCTTTTTGCCGTCGTAGGGGCGGCTGTGGTGTGTGCGGGTCGGCGTTGCAGCCATCGACGTGTCATTGCGCTTCGGGGCCTCGGCGGACATTGCCCGGGCCGAGGCAAGCCGCCTGGCCAGTTTGGCTGTTGCCCACGCAGAGAAGCCGGCGAGAAGCAGGTTGGTGGGGTCGGGGTGGAGGCTCTCAAGGAACAGCTTGCTCGTTTCCATGAATCCGGCTGTCAGCGTTGCCATCAACATCGCCACCGTGGGAGGATTCCAGGATGCCCAGGTCAGGATTCCAATGGGTGCGTACATCGCGCATACGGACGTCAAACTCAACAGCGCAGCCTGTTCCGTAGTGTAGTAATGGTAATAGAAGGGAAGAAAATGAATGTTTTTCAAGTCGCTCACGGCGGAGTCGATGCCCATCCAGCGATGCTCGAACCAGCCATTTACCGCAGCCAAGGCAATCAGATAAAGGATGCCCACGGGCAGGCCGAACCGCCTCAATCCGGACGCCAGTCGTGGCGCGTGCAAACGTGTACGGTGGTGCCAAAGCAGTGCGCCAAGATACATTCCCGCCGCGCGCGTAAGCACGGAAAGACCTTGGCTAATGCCGGAAACGATGAAAAATTGGGCCATCTCGATAATCAGCCCAAGGGCTGCGCCGGATACGAGTGCGCGGGTGGGAGCCCATGGTCGTCGCCCAGATGTCAGTTGACCGAGTATCAAACCCAGGGGCACGACGGCCAAGCCTTCTGCGAACAGTTTGGCAAGAGCAAGCGAGATGTTGCCGCGCATGGGCTCCGTCGCTACCAGCCATCCCCAGGAATCCGAGTGAAACTTCCCTTCGAGTTCGGATGCCGATGCCAGGAAATCGTAGGGAAACAGGCTGAACGCAACGTAGCCAATAGCGTAAGCCTTCAGTAGGTGGGCAACCAAACGATCCGGGCTTCCCATGACTGTGGAGAGGAACGACTTGAACCCGTCCGACCAACGCGCGGCAAAAACCGCTCCCAGGGTGCTGCCGAGAAACTCGGCAACTACATCGTTGATGGATACCGTTCGGGGCGGGAAAAATAGTTGCGCAAATTCAACTGTCACGGCCAGAGTGACCGAGAACAGCAGCGAACCGATAAATGCCAGCGCAAGCGTGCGACGCCTCTTGAAACGTGTCAACAGGGTGACGGTGAGGAAACCGACAGGTAGGTAGAGCACGCCATTCGCGACCCAGTCGGCACGTCCTTGGGTTCCGACGTTGAGTAGCCTGATGTGCTGGAACATCTCCCATGCCTGTTCCCAGGGGAGAGGTTGAAAATCCAGAGGTACCAGGCTTCCGTAGACTACAAAGCAGATGTAGAGCAGCCACCAAGGGAGGGTGGCGGCCTCAGATGGTGTGGTCCGGACGTCAAGCCTGCGGGGCGAAGAATGATCGCGGGTCATGGGTTTTTCATGGCTGCCAATCATTTTTCATAGAACTGGCGTGCAAACTTGGCGGGAGGCAGATGGTCGAGCCTGCTAGCGCTGTCATTGCGGTTTTCTTTCCAAGCGCGGCAGCCAAGCCGGAGCCTCCCCCGCGCTGCCATAGGCTCCGGCGAGGGGGAGGCGGTGCGGCTGTCCGCCGAAATCAATGTCAAGCCCGGGCCAGGCGGGCAAAGTCGCGAGGATATCCTTGCGCAGTTTCAGCCGACCCGGCAAAGGCCGTGGGTCGAACGCCCCTAGCGGCGCGAATGGTCTTGCCAGATAAGCCCCCGCTTGGGTTAGGGGTGCACTCACGTTGCTGTCTTCCTTGATCCCCGCGATGGGTGTCGCAGCGAACACCGCATTGGCCGCCGCGATTTGCGTGTACGGCGTTCCACCCTCCCGGTTGCGCACCACGATGCCGGCACCCTTGGCGAGCACGGTATTGTAGGCCGCCACGATCTGCTTCGGCACGTCGTTGTGGGGCTGGATGTGGATGGCGTCGCCATGGGGGTTCCAAAACACGTTGTGGTGCAGCGCGATGTTGCCTTCCCCTTGAAACAGCGCCTCGCTCGGGTTGTCGTAGAAAAAGTTGCCATAGACCTGATAGTAATCGTCCCTGCCTGGACCAGCCAAGGGCCAGTGCCCCAGCAACACGTTCGGGCGTGCCATAGGCCCATCCGATCCGCCATGCTCCTTGCTGAAGACATTGTGGCGGATGATGGTCGTACCGGGCTCGTGCGGCATGCCGGGCAGTTCCGGCCGTGGCTTCTGGTGCTTGGTCTGCAGGTTGTAGCCGAGCGTATCCACGATCAGGTTGTGCTCGATCAACCCGGCGACAAAGGGTGCGCTGCCGTCGGAGTTGCCCAGATAGATGCCCGTCCCCGCCCCGACGATGCGGTTGTCCCGGATCACCCAGTTCCAGGCCGGGCATTTAGTCGAGATGCCAACCGTTTGCTGGTTGTTGCCGTAGCCGTGGATAGTCAGATTCTCAAGCGTAATATCATGCGCCCACTCCGCGTGCCCCTCGCACTTGACGGCATCCACCGGTGCGTTTCCGCCGTCCAGCTCCAGGTTGCGCACGGTGACAAAACGCGCGTTCACGATGCTGACGGTGTTGTGCCCGGACCGTGCCAGGAAGATCGCCGCGGGACCGGCCGCCGGACCCGAGATGACGATGGGCGCGTCTGTCGTGCCCGAGAGGCGGTGCAGCGGCAACCCAGCGCGATACACACCGGAATGCAGGCGCAGAGTATCTCCGGGCTGCAGCGCTGCGAGGGCCTGCCGGTAGTCCTCCGGCCCTGCCTCTATGACGGTCGCACAAGCTCCGTGGGGGAGCGCGAGTATGAGCGCTGCCAAACCGATACCGCAGTAGTGCTTCAACATGAAGAAAGGTCCGAGGTGGCGCTTTACGGAACGGCTTGAGACGACGACTTCCCGGCCTCGCGCGCTGGGCCGTCGCTGTTTTCGGCCGGCGCTGCGGGTCGATAGGTGTTCAGGAAGTAAAGCGGCCGCCGCTTGGTCTCGTCGAACATGCGGCCGAGGTATTCGCCGATGATGCCGATGCCGACCAACTGCACCGCGCCGAGAAACAGCACCACCACCATCAGCGAAGGATAGCCGCGCACCGGGTCGCCGTAAGCGATGGTGCGGTAGATGATCACGGCGCCGAAACCGAAGGCCGCGATGGCAGTCAGCAGGCCAAGGTAAGTGGCGATCTTGAGCGGCGCGATGGTGAAGGAGGTGATGCCCTCCAGCGCGAAGTTCCACAGATGCCAGTAATTCCACTTGGTCTCCCCGGCGAAGCGCGGGTCGCGCCGATAGGGCACCGCTATCCCGGGGTAGCCGATCCAGGCGAATAAGCCCTTCATGAAGCGATGCTGCTCGCGCAACTGTTTGAGCGAATCGACCGCGCGCCGGCTGAGCAGGCGGAAATCCCCCGTGTCCTCTGGAATTCTGACCCGGCTTACGCCCTGGATCAGGCGGTAGAACGCGCTCGCGGTAGCCTTCTTGAAAAACGTTTCGCCATGGCGCGCGGTGCGTTTGGCGTAGACGTTGTCGTAGCCGTCCTGCCAGCGCTTTACCAGTTCCGGGATCAACTCCGGCGGGTCCTGCAGGTCGGCATCGATCACTGCCACGGCGTCCCCCTTGGCGTGATCCAGCCCGGCGCTGAGGGCGATCTCCTTGCCGAAGTTGCGGCTCAGATCCACGATCGCCACGCGCGCGTCGGCGGCGCGCAGGGACTCCATGATCTTCAGCGTTTCGTCCGTGCTGCCGTCGTTCACGTAAACGATTTCCGCGGCCAGCCCAAGCTTGGCCAAGACCGCAGCGAGGCGGCCGTGAAATGCGGGCAGTACTTCTGCCTCGTTGTAAGCCGGGACAACAACCGACAGCAACGCCTCGGCGCCGCGCCGTTCTGGTTGTGGGGGTTGTTCCAGGTCATGCGCTATCGTCATTGGCGTGTTCCCAGTTTTGCAGAAGCAGGAGTGGTTTTAAAGGCCCAGTTGCGGTTTAGCAGAAACGTTGCCGCCGGCACCATGGTCACCACAAAAGCCAGTGCCAGTCCGTACCAGTAGCCGAGCAAATTGACCACGACATAGGTGATCAGCACGTTCAAGCCCAGGCCAGTCAAGGCAACCAGCGCATAGCGGGGCAGGTGCGCGCGATGCGAACCTTGCGCCCTGAACGTCCAGCGGCGATTCACGCCGTAGGAGGCGAGCATGGCGGTCACGAATGCCGGAACCGAGGCGGCCACCGGAGCAACGCCGAACAGTTCCACCAGCAGGCTGAACACCGCTACATGGATGAACGTGGCAGCAACGCCGACAATGCCGAAGCGCACGAAACCCAGGCCGAGGAGGCGCGAACGCATGTTCATGCCTTGCGCGCCACCGCCAGCAGCGAAACGCCAAACGGCATCCCGAGCCTGCCTATCCAGCGGCGTTCGCTGCCGAACACCGCCTGCAGCAGGTTGTTCACCGCTGGTCCGGGCAGTTGCACGTCGCGCCCCACTTCATTCGCGGGGAATATCTTGCGCAGCAGACGTACCGCCGCGACCAGCGGAAACAGCCAGGTGTTGAAATAACTCAGGTAGGAAAGCCGCAGGCCGGCATTCTCGATGGCCTCGCGCAGCCCGGCGGCGCGGTAGCGGCGCTTGTGGTGGTGCTCCTCGTCGTGCGGGCTCCACAGAAACGGAAACGCCGGCACCGTCAAAACCAGGCAGCCGCCCGGCGCGAGCAGCCCGGCCAAGGCGCGCAGGCTGGCGCCGTCGTCGTCGATGTGCTCCAGCACGTCCAGCAGCACGATCAAATCAAACTGCTGTCCGGCAAACGGCATGCCGTCCGGCAAACTGCCCTTGAGCACCGGCCAGGTCCCGCGCTCGCGCGCCAGAGCCGCCGCACCGTCGTCGAGCTCGACCCCGGCGACGTCGCCGAATTGCGAGAGGAACTGCAGGTTGCCGCCGGTGCCGCAGCCGGCGTCGAGAATGCGAGCGTGCACGGGGAGGCCAAGCGAAGCCAGTATTTCGCCAACGATCTTGCGTCTGCCGACGAACCACCAGTGCTTCTCCTCCAGGCTGCGCATTTGCCGGTAAATGTGTGGGTCCACTTCTTGTCCTTAAAATGCATCGAAACGCCTACGTTGGCAGCCAGGAACATTGGATCGCTGAGCTACCCTTAGCAACAGAATAGTCTGTTGCATAGTGGCAAACCGCCGTAGAGGTTCGCAAGGATGGCAGCGGTCAATATTGTACCCACCTATAACGAGCAACGAAAAAGATTCCGTCGGGCGCTGGATATCAATTTTTAGCAATACGTCCATGCCGTGTCTGGTACGATTTGCCGTTTCGGCAGTGCAATGGTAGTGCGCCATGGTCACGGGAAAGTGGCGTGTGGCCGGTGATCGGCGGCGTGCCCCTTGGATACCCCACGATTCTATATGGAGTGCTATATGCGCATCATGATGTGGTTGCGGGCATGGCGGCCTGAGGCGATCTTGTCGCTGATTCTGCTTTTTGCGGTCGGTTTGCGGCTTTACAACCTCGGCAGCGAGAGTTTGTGGCTTGATGAGGGTTTCAGCGCCAATATGGCACAAAATCCGAGTCTACAAGCATGGCGGCGAGACGTTCATCCACCACTCTATTATGCTTTGCTTGCATTGTGGTCCTCGTTTTTCAATACGGACTATTGGCTTAGGCTGCTCTCGGTAATATTTGGCGTTGCCACGATTCCCGTCGTCTATTCCCTTGGCCGAAAAATGTTCGGGCCAAAGGCTGCGTTGTGGTCGGCCGCAGCGCTTGCGGTATTGTCCTTTCATGTGAGGTATAGCCAGGAAGCCCGTATGTATACCCTCATGGCTTTGCTTTTTGCCTGCGCGTTTTGGGGTTTGGTTTCCGCTGCCCGTGATAACAGCCCGAAGTACTGGCTTGTTTATGCGCTGTCATCGGCATTGCTGGCGTATTGCCAAGGTACTGGGATTATTTATGTCGGGGTTCTGGCAATGCTTTTTCCGCTTTGTGCCAGAAGTATTCATAAGCCAGCGGACTGGTTGGGCTGGTTGGTGTCGAACGCGGTAGTCGGAATCCTTTTTCTGCCATGGGCCGGTGTTTTTGCGCAGCGGGCCAGCGAAGTGGCCAAAAATTTCTGGGTTCCCATCCCGAGTTGGAGCGACCCGCTGCATGTGCTCCACGACCTCACCGTTGCTTCGATCCCTTCTCCATCCACGATAGCGGGGCAGCATTTTGGCAGTGCCTTTTCGTTGGTACTGCCCGATTGGTTCTGGGTCCTGCCAATAGCATCTATCGTCGTCTGGACGATCCTGAGGTCGCATTCGGAAAACCAGTGGGCGGTGCGAACCCTCGTTGCGGCATACGTTCTGCCAATTTTGCTCATATTTGTGTTGAGCCTCACAATCAAGCCAATCTTTCTGCCCAGGGTTCTCTTGCCGACCGCGATCCCATTGGTGCTGCTTATCGGAGCGGCTAGCGCGCTTCCCGAAGCACTTGCAACTTGGAAGAAGGCAGTGTTTCTTTTGGGCATGTTTCTTTTGCTCGCGTCAACGTTTTACCACCTCCGCTACGTACAAAAGGAACAGTGGCGGCAGGTTTCTGAATTCTTGCAGCAGCACATTGCGCCGGGCGAGGTAGTCCTTTACAACGTTTTCGATGTCAGCGGAAAGTACTTGATCAATCGATATGATGCAGAGGGGGGCCTGCGCCCGGTGGGGCAGATTGACATTGGTACCGTCGCAAGTTCCTGTACTCAAAACAGCATTACGAAGTGCCTTGAACAGGCCGTTGCCCACTATCCTGCGGGCACCGTTTCCTGGGTCGTTAGTTCACATGACCAATATATGACGGGCGGCATGATAATATCGACGTGGATTAAGCGCGGGTTCAGTTGCGAAACGCTTGACGGATTTACCGGAGTTCGCGTGGCCCGCTGCACATTGGTTAAAATAGAAGAACCCATGGGGAAGCAGGGTGTTCCCACCTTGAAGTAGGCGTCGCGCGCTGCATCGCCCCGCCATTTTTCTGGGTGTATGGCCGGTTACATATATTTCCTTTTTTGTTACGTATCCCTATGACCTCATTGAGTCCGATCGTCTCCGTCATTCTGCCTACCCACAATCGGCCGGCGCTGCTCAGGGAGGCTGCAGAAAGCGTATCGCGGCAGACCTTTTTAGACTGGGAACTCGTCATCGTTGACGACGGATCGACGCCTCCAGTCGATCTTGCGGCGTTGGGGCTGCCGACAGGCAAGGTTCGGCTTTTCCGGCACCCCGTGCCGCGTGGGGGTCCCGCCGCAAAAAATACCGGCATGGCTGCTGCGAAGGGCGACATAGTCGCCTTCCTGGACGATGACGATATGTATGCTCCGGCTTACCTCGAGCGAGCCGTGTCAGCGCTGGAGAAGCATCCCGATATCGAAGTGGTGTTCATGGGGGTGGAATGGTTTGGCAGCGACGCACAAGGGCGTAGTGAGGCATGCCAGAGCGCCATGGACAAGACACTTGCAGAGGCGGGCGGTACGCGCACCGGATCAAGTCTCGTCGTGTTTGGCGATGGATTGGTAGCGGCTCTTCTCAATCGCGTGCCGATGGTATTTCAGCGGCCTGTGGTCCGGCGCAGCGCTTTCGGGAAGATCGGCGGCTATCGGGAGAACTGTCTGCTCTGGGATTGCGATTGGGCAACATGGGCCGCGTTACGAACAAAGACTGGGCTGGTCGATGAACCCCTTTACCGGCAGCGGGCCGATAACCAAGGCTATTCGTCCAGGCGCGAGAGGCGGCTTGAGCACCTCCAATCCGGCGTGGAAATCCGGGAACATTTGCTGTCCGAGGCAAAGCAGGATCCGAGCTTGGCACGTTGGCGCCCCTTGTTTCGCGCTGCCGCAGCCAAGGCCTGGTTCGACTATGCTTATGACCGGTGCCAACAAGGAAGTCTGCGGGCTTCGTTCATTGGCTGGTGGAAAAGTCAGCGTCATCAGTTAAGCGTTGCGCGCATAAGGCTGTTGGGGCGCATCGCCAAGCGTATGGTTCCCGAACGCTTGGCGCGGCACGAGAAAGGTGGCCCGCAAGGATAATGCTGGCATAGTTTCTGCTTTATACTTCCAGCTTTTCCCGGTTTTCTCGGTCGGTGAGGTAATGGCGTGGATGTGCGCCGTGGAGCGGCAGTCCCTCATACAATTAATCAGCAGCCGGATTACGATGATTGCAGTATTCAAAAACCTATACGACTACCGCGAACTGATGGCGGTGCTCACCTGGAAAAACGTCACCCTGCGCTACAAGCAGGCCTATCTTGGCATCGCCTGGGCTGTGGTGAAGCCGCTTACCCTCATGCTGATTTTTACGCTGGTCAAGAGCTTCGTCGGCATCGACAGCGGCAGCATACCTTATCCCCTTCTGACCTTCGCGGCGCTCATGCCCTGGGTGTTCTTTCAAGAAGCCGCATCGGAGGGCGTAACCAGCGTCGTGGGCAATGCAAATCTGATCAAGAAGATATATTTCCCCCGCGAGATATTCCCGCTCACGGCAGTCATCACCAAGCTGGTGGAGCTTGGCATCGGCTTTTTCATCCTGGCCGGGCTCATGGTTTGGTATCACTTTGTGCCGGGCATTTACATCTTATGGGTGCCCTTCATCATCCTCTACACCATCCTCGCAGCGCTGAGCATCGCCTTCGTCGGCGCGGCCATCAACGTTTACTACCGGGATGTGGGAACGGCGCTGCCCGTGCTGCTTTCCCTGCTCATGTACGCCTCGCCGGTGATCTACCCCCTGCAACTGGTGAAAGACAAACTGCTGCTGCACCACGCGGCCGGCGAGTGGTCCAACCTGCTCTATACGCTGTATACCCTAAATCCCATGGCCGGCATCATCGACGCATTTCAGAGCGTAGTGCTGAGAAACGAGCCGCCGGACCTGATGGCCATGGTGCCCGGCATGATCCTCATCGCGATCCTTCTGCCCTTGAGCTACGCCTTCTTCAAGCGGGCGGAATCTTATTTCGCGGACGTCATCTGACCATGCCCATCATCCAAGTCGACCACGTCACCAAAGAATACAAGCTCGGCCAGATACAGAGCCTGAAAACCACCGCGCTCAACCAGTGGCGGCGGCTCACCGGTCAGCCGGTCGAGGAGCGCGCCCCGTTCAAGGCGCTGGATGACGTCACTTTCTCCGTCGAGCAAGGCGAAGTGCTGGGCATCATCGGCCACAACGGGGCCGGCAAGAGCACGATGCTCAAGCTGCTCGCAAACATTGCAAAGCCATCAAGCGGCAGCATCACCGTCAAAGGCAAAGTCGCTCCGTTAATCGAGGTCGGCGCGGGGCTGGTTGGCGACCTCACCGGGCGCGAAAACATCTACCTCAACGGTGCCATCCTTGGCATCAGCAAGACCGAAATAGCTCGAAAGTTCGACGACATCGTCGCATTCGCCGAACTGGAAGAATTCATCGACACGCCCATCAAACGATACAGTTCTGGCATGTCCATACGGCTTGGCTTTGCAGTCGCCACCAGTGTGGAATCGGACATCCTGATCGTGGACGAAGTGCTGGCCGTGGGGGATTTGGCTTTTCAGCGCAAGTGTTTTGATCGTACTGAGGATTTGATTCGGCGACAGGGCAGAACTGTTCTAATAGTGAGTCATAACATCCGCCAAATAGAACGAATGTGTAAAAGGGTTATGCTGCTTGAACACGGGAAGCTGGTTGCCGACGGTGACCCCAAGATTGTCTGCGACGAGTTCTATGCCCGGAGTCAGTCTAAGATATCAGCGGCTGCGTCTAGGTCACATAATGGCCGGTACGAATCGACAGGTGAGGTCGATGTGTTGGAGCTAAGTCTCGAAGACGAAGCTGGGCGCAAGATTGATCAGGTTCGCACAGGAGCCGCGTTTTCTATTCGGGTCAGATTGAGGTGTCCTGCTAATCAGGACAACGTAACGATCGGCTTAGGCATACATACAACCGACTTTGTCTATTTGACGACGCACAGCAGTGAGATAATAGGGTCCCGTACCGACTTGGGAGTAGGTGACCATGATGTTTACTTTAGAGTTAGTCACTTACCACTTCTTCCTGGCGTGTACATGTGGCGAATGGGAATAACATGTGGGGAAATATACCGAACGGTATTTTATGGGGAGAATCTACTTCAAATGTTGGTCGTTTCGCCAGGGCACGCACGCCTTCCCGCATCTATGCGAGATGGTTTTTTCTCTCTCGAAGGAGCTTGGGATTTTGACTCCTTGGCGAAGATGTCGCGTAAGGGAGGGCTTGGCGACGAATCCCATCTTGTGCCCCCCCATTCGGCCCCTTCTACCCTATGACTGCCACGACAGAGTCAATAGACGTCCTCTCAAGAGTCTTTTCTTGCAGGGTTTGTGGTTTCACAAATGGCCACCGAATTTTTCGAATTCGAGAAATGATGTTCGGCACGCACGAGGAGTTCGAATATTTTATGTGTGGATCCTGTGGCTGCCTTCAGATTGCGAACATCCCTAATGACATCTCTCGACACTATCCCACAGGTTACTACTCACATCAGTTAGCACCAGCTACTCCTCGCCTTGGCTTGTTGCGGTGGGCACTTGAACGGCTGCTGGTCAAGACCGCCTTATTTGATCGGGGTTACAAGTTAAGTCGCATAGCGAAGCAATTCGTTACGTTACCAGTTAGCTTTTTCCAAGCTCGCCCAGATATCCTTAAAAGAGCTGGCGTACGAGATTACCGTGCATCAATCCTTGACATCGGATGTGGCGGTCAAGCGAAATGGCTACAGGACCTACGCGCGCTTGGGTTCAAAAATCTGTTGGGTATCGACCCCTTCATAGAGTCGGACTTCCATATCCAAGGCATTCCTGTTCGTAGGGCTGATGCGACATCGCTTGCAAAGCAGTCTGGTGGTTGCTTTGATCTAATAACGCTGCACCATTCTTTAGAACACATTCCAGACCAATTGGGTACCCTGCTTGCCGTACGAGATCTTCTGGCACCAACCGGACTGTGCGTTATCCGTATTCCAGTTGTCTCATCGCTAGCGTGGGATAAGTATGGGGTGAATTGGGTTGAACTCGATGCACCTCGGCATTTGTACCTGCATTCAAAGGATAGTCTGAAACAGTTGGCAAGAAAGGCAGGCCTCGATCTCGTCGACATCCAATATGACACTACAGCGTTTGAGTTTTATGGAAGCGAACAGTATCTCCTCAACGTACCATTGACATCACCCAAATCGCTATGGGTTAACGCCGCCAGTACCTTGTTTTCTCAAGAAAAGCAGCGGGAGTTCGAGGAGAAGGCTAAACAAGCCAACGCCGATGGAACTGCTGGCCGTGCTTGCTTTTTCTTTCGCCACTCAGAGCAGGTAAGCGAGATTGTGAGTCCAGTTTCCCGCACTGCATCCAGGGACTAACGGCATGAACACCACGATACATGAGCAGGGCTGTAAAGCTGTCGTATGTATGACGACCTTCAACCGTATCGACTGCGCACGCATAAATCAGGAAATCATCAAGCTCAATTATGCCGAACCGCTTCCCATCGTCCATGCGTGCTCAAGTAGTAACTACGAGAAATACCTTGAGGATGTATTGGTCCCCTGCGAACAGCCGGCTGTGCCCCAATCACAGACTTCAGCGATAGGGGTTTTGCAGTATGGGGCGTTAAATCTCTTGAAGCGATCACTGGCAAGCGCAATGGAGAGATTCTCCCCGGAATATCTTGTGCACCTGGAGGGTGATACATGGATCATGGATGAGCGTGTCATCCACAACATCATTGCCAAAATGGACCGTGAGAAAGAATTGATTATCTGCACTTCCGCTTGGGACGAGGATCTTCTTGCATTCGACTATCTGAAGCAGCCGAGCCTGACAATGCGTGTCGGTCTCTGGTTCGCCGGCTTTGTGCGCAAGCTTGGGTATCCCCACCGCTTGACGTGCCGAGATAGTCTGGCAACGCAGTTTTTTGTGATCCGCACGACTCCTGAGATGCTGCAATGCTTCCAGACACTGGAACCAATCCCAGGGCTTGACCTAGAGCAAGCTCTTTACCGCGCGTTCATGGCGCGATTCGCTGAGCACAACATATTGCGCCAGCGGGTTCGTGAACCGATACACCCGTTTAACCGCTTTGTTTGCGAAAAACTATCTCTATTCTCGCAACACTGGCCGGCTCGTGGCACGGCAAACGACACACGCGCCCCAACGCATCCACGCTACATTTCCCCATCCTCTGACGGTAAGCGCGAGACTCTGCTGAAATTCGCCTCGATGCGTCGCGGTGAACACATCCAGAAGCTTGTTAACGCCGAGACGTTCGAGTATTACAACGCTGGGGCTTCCCGCACGTAAGCACGGCATAAGAGCGTGGAGCACATGGCGGTCCGGCCTGAATGCAACCAATACATGATCCAAGCATGATTGATGTCGATCTAAGCGCGCTCTTCGTCGAAGGCGATGTGCGTCTGCGTCTCTGCCATGGGCAGCGCAGCAATGGCAAGGCGGCTCGTTTGAGTTTGCTTCGGGACGCCTTCGAAAGTGCAAGTAGCTTGTTCTTGCGGGGGGGTGATGCAAGCCGCTTTAGGCTCGAAGGCGACTATCGCCTTATGCGCTGTGCCGCCGGCGGCTGGCTGTTGCACAGCCGCGATTCCGCTGCGCCTAGCTATTGGCTGCCCGCTCCCGCGACGCTGCGCCGCGTCGGCGCGCAAGGCCACATTCTGGAAGAACGCAGCGCCGAATGGGGCAACTTCGACCTGGATTCGAGCCGCGTGGAAATCGCCTTCGCCGCAATCCCCGAGGGCTGGACGCTCGATGCGGTGGTGTGGCGACTCGGCGACGGAGCGCTCATCGACGAACTGCAAACGCTAGTGCCGGTCGAGACTCAGGGCTATTTCCTGCTCGGCTCGCACACCCGCTACGGCCGCCCCGCCGATCTGTACCGCCACTTGATCCACGGCTGGGTTTATGAAGATCGCTATGCCTGGCCGCACAAGCGCCGTGTTTGTTCGGAGAACGACGCTCACGCGCTGTACCTGATTTTTAGCGGCCTGCAACGCAGCACTGGCAAGCGTGTTTATGGCCTGCTGAAAACACAGTTGCTGCTGTCGGTGCTGTCGCGCCAGAGCGAAGATGGCGCTTTCCGCCACGGCGAGTGGACGGATGGGATGGAATCGCACTACCGCCTGCATTGTTCGGCCATGCACCTGATGATGGATGCCTTGACCGAAGCCGATGACCCGGTGGTGCGAACTGCGCTTGCGCGCGGTATGCACTTCATTTCGGACAAGCACGACACTACCGCCATCGGTGCCTGGTTTTATCACGATGAGCTGGAAACGAGCGAGACCGGGATGCGCCGCGCGCCTTTCAAATGGTGGCCCGGTACCGCGCTCGGCAAATCGCCGCAGAACATGCTGGTGTTGAACACACAACTCGACACGCTGGTGGCGCTGGATCGCTACGGCACGCTTACGGGTGATACGCAATATGCGCCGCTGATCGATTCCGGCTACGAGGCGGCGCGGGCGGTGTTGTTGCTGCGTCCCATGGAGTGGCTGTATCGGCTGGTTTTTTCCGCCGTCGATCTGACGCTGCTACCCACCGAACAGGCAGCGCGTCTGCCGCTGTGGCAGCGCTTGTGGAAGCGCATCGGCTGGCAGGTGTTTGTGCCGCGCTTGCCTCGCCTGAAAACGCGCTACCCACGTCTGGTCATGCCTGGCGGTTATATCGACCGCGAGCTGAGTTTGCAGACATGGGCCTATGATTATCTGGCGGTGAACCTGATGGATCTGGTGCGCGTTGCGCATGGCACGCGTAGCGCCACTTTCATGCCCTATATCCAGGGCATTCTCGACTACTGCGCCCGCACCGGCATTGCACGACGCTGGTTGGAACACAAGGGCCGCAGCTACGCCATCGGCTTTTACGCCGAGGCGCTGTATTTGCAGAGTCTGCGCGAATCGCGCCCTGAACTCGACGCCATGCTGGCCGACGCGTTGGTGTTGTGTGTGCGCCAGCGATTGGGTTTGCCGCCATCCTTGCCCGGCGGCAATGCCGAAGCGCAGGCGGCCAGCCACAAAGTTCCCCAGCCCGCGCGCGCCGACATCGTCGTGGCGAACCTTTCCTGTGCCGAACGCGCCGCCTGCCTTGTGGTGAACGCCGGGCAACACGCCATCAAGCTCGAAGACGCGCTGTGCGCCGTGCCTGCCGGCTGGCTTATCCCCGTGGTTGAATTGCCGCCCGGCGGTTGGCTGCGGATGGAAGCATGACGCTGCGTATCGGCCTCGTCACTTCCGAATTTCCGCCCGATCTCGGCGGGGTGGAAACTTACGCCTGGCAACTGGCGAGAGAGCTGGGTCGTAGGCAAGACTTGCAGGTGACGGTTTATGCCCCGCCGAAATCCGCAACAGTCACCCCACCACCGGGCGTTACCATCAAACCTATCCTCACCAGTTGCAGGGGGCTGGATTGGCCGCGCCTCAAGCACGAGCCCATCGACATCTGGCACGCGCTATCGGCCGCCCATGCCTGGATTGCCGAAGAGGGCCGGCCTGTGGTGGTGTCGGTGCACGGCAACGATTTTCTCGCACCCTATCCGCTCACCGCGCGCCCGGCTCTCGCACTGCCCGGCCTGCACGCGCTGCGTCCAGTTCTGTGGCGGCGCCTGCGCCCATTGTGGCGGCGCGCCACGCGGAAAATGCTGGCACGCGCCTTGCCGCGTGCCGCAGCGATCATCGCCAACAGCCGCTATACCGCCGAAGTGCTGCTGCAACTGCATCCCGCGTGTGCCGACAAAACGCACATCGCCTGGGTCGGCGTGGATCCGGTATTTTTCGACGTGGCGCGCGTCCCAAAAAACACCGTGCCGCAACTGCTCACCGTGTGTCGCTTGTCCGAGCAGCGCAAAAATGTCGATCTCGTCCTGCGCGCGCTGTCGGGTTTGCAGGAGCAGTTCGAGTTCGAGTACGCGATTGCCGGCGAGGGCACGCTGCGCGCGGAGCTTGAGCACCTGGCCGAGACGCTGGGGCTGGGCGCGCGCGTACGCTTTGCCGGGCGCGTGAGCGACGCCGCATTGCGCGATTTGTACGCCAATGCCGATCTGTTCGTGCTGGCCGCATCCATTGTTCCCGGCAGCCACGAAGGTTTCGGCATCGTTTATCTCGAAGCTGCTGCCAGCGGGGTGCCCAGTCTGGCCGCGCGACTGGCAGGCGCGGCCGAGGCGGTGGCCGAAGGCCGTTCGGGTTTTTTTGTCGACGTGCCCGATGTCGCCTCCGTCAGTGCGGCGCTTGCCCGCTATCTGTCCGGCGCGATCCGCTTCGACGCCGTTGCCTGTCGCGACTTTGCACGCGGCTTTAGCTGGGCGCACGTCGCCGACGTTGCCGAAGTAGCTTATCGGCAAATTTCTGTGCGAAACTCCCGCCCATGAGTGAATCTTTCGTCCCCTTACGCATTAGCGTCATCATGCCTTGCTACAACGCCGCGACCTTTGTCGAGGAGGCCGTGCATTGCGTGATGAATCAGACCTACCCCGATGTCGAACTGATCGTCGTGGATGACGGTTCAACCGACGGCAGCGTGGGCATCTTGCAACAGCTTGCCATGCAATATTCGCCACGCCTGAATCTGCTGTACCAGGGCCACGTGGGTCCGTATCCAGCGCGCAATCTTGGACTGGAGCATGCGCATGGCGGGCGCGTGGCGTTTCTCGATGCCGACGATTACTGGACGCCGGACGCGCTGGAGAAACTCGCCGTAGCGATGGTCGCCCAGTCCGCGGACATCGCCTACTGTGGCTGGCAGAACGTGGGGGAAGGCGCGCCCGGAACAAAACCCTACATTCCGCCGGATTACAGCCAGACGGATACGGCGGCGGAGTTTTTGCGTTCGTGCCCCTGGCCCATCCACGCGGCGCTGGTGCGGCGGGAAGCTATCGATGCTGTCAAAGGGTTTTCCGAGCGGCGTTTCTCGGCCATGGATTACGACCTATGGCTGCGGCTCTATGCGCATACCCAGAAGCTCGTGCGGGTGCCGGAGGTGATGGCCTTTTACCGCTGGCACGACAAAGGGCAGATTTCCAAAACAAAATGGAAGCAGGTGCTGGATGCCCTGCAGGTGCGGCGCGATTTTGTGGCGCATCATCCTGAGCGCGTCGCGCATTTGTCGGAAAGAACAGTGCGCGAACTATCCGACGGATTTTTGCTGCGCGAAGCTTATCGCGCCTACTGGCAGCGCAATCTGTTCGACGCGCAGAAACTGTTTCGCCGTGCTTTCATGCAGGGTTTGTGGAAAGCTGGCGACCTGAAATATCTCCTTCCCTCCCTGCTCCCCGGCGCATTGTTTCAGTGGCTGGTCAGCACGGCCGACCATTTGAAAGAGAAACGCACATGAACGCCGAGCGGATTCCAGTGCTCATGTACCACCGCATCGGCGATGCGCACAACGACTGGGAGCGCAAGTATTGCGTGAGCGCAGCAGGTTTTGCAGCACACATGCACACGCTGGCGCACGCAGGCTGGCAGGCGGTGACGATCGACGACTTTTTCGCATGGTTGGACGGCAGTGTGGAATTGCCGGAGCAGTCTTTTTTGCTCACTTTCGACGATGGCTTCCTCGGTGTGCATGAACACGCAGCGCCGGTGCTGACGGCACTCGGCTGGCCGGCCACGGTATTCCTGGTGAGCCAGTTGATCGGCCAGCGCGATGCCTGGTGCGAGGAGCACAATCCCAGCGGCGTTACCTATCCCTTAATGGACGCGTCGCATATCCGTGAACTGCGCGCGCGGGGATTCAGCTTTCATTCCCACACGCGCAGCCACGCCGACCTGCCGACGCTCGATGACAGCGCACTGCATGACCAGCTCGCGGGCGCGCGCGACGACTTGCAAACCCTGCTCGGCGAAACGGTCGGGTACCTGGCCTATCCCTATGGCCGTTACGACGATCGCGTACTGCACGCGGCACAGGCGGCGGGCTATCGCGCGGCCTTCTCTGTGCAGCCCGGCTTCAATCGCCGCGACATCGACCGCTTCCGTTTGCGTCGGCTGGATGTGTTCGGCACCGACAGCGCCGTTGCGCTGCGGCGAAAAATCACGCTCGGCAGCAACGACGGCAGCCTTGGGCACAGTCTTCGGTATGCTGCCGGCCGGCTGTTGGCGCGGCTGGGTTGGCAACATCACTAATTGTCCACAATCGCCATGATGCCCCCATTCATTACCGTTGCCCTGTGCACCCACAACCATGCCGATCGGCTGGCGCGCACTCTTGACGACCTGGCACACGTGCAGTCGCCAAGCCAGCCTTGGGAATTTCTCGTCATCGATAATGCCAGCAGCGATGCCACACCAGCTTTGCTTGCCGCCATGGACTGGCGGCCCGAGGGGGTGGAGGTGCGCATCGTGCGCGAAGACAAGCTCGGGCTCTCCAACGCACGCAACCGTGCGCTGCTGGAGGCGCGCGGCGACTACCTGCTGTTCATGGACGACGATGAAACCCCCGACCCCGCCTGGCTGACCGCCTATGAACGGGCCATGCGCGAACATCAGCCGGACGCGCTGGGCGGCCGCATTGAGGTGTTGTTCGAAGATGGCGCGCGTCCACGCTGGTTGCAGGACGAGTTGCTGGGTTTTCTGGGCAAACTCGATCACGGCGAAGGACGCTGGCTGACCGAGCGCGCCACGCCCATCTTCGGCGGAAATTTCGCTTTCCGCCGCAGCGTGTTCGAACGTATCGGCAACTTTGACGCACGACTCGGTCGCCTGGGTAGCGCCAATATCGGCGGCGAAGACACGGAGATTTACCGCCGCCTGCTCGAACACGACTGCCGCGTGCGCTGGGTGCCGGAAGCCATCATCCATCACCGTATCCAGACACCCAAACTGCGGCGCGGCTATTTTCTCGATCTGCACTTTCGCCAAGGCCGTATGGAAGGCGTCCGCAAACGTGGAGGAGGATCGCATATCCCGCCGCTGTACTTGTACCCGCAAGTGGCGCGTGCCTGCGGCCGCGCCCTGGCATTGCGCTTGCGGCGAGGGGCAGATCATTCCCTGCGGCTGGAAATGAACGCGGCCTATTTCGCCGGCTATATCATCGGCTGGATCAAGGACGCGGCATGATCCGGCTAGCCTTGCGATTCGACGATCCTTCGGCAACAAGCCGGCATGACCTGGAAATGGAACTCTTTGCGTTGCTGGAGCGTTATGGTGTTCCTGCCACGGCCGCTGTCATCCCCATTATCAGGTCTGAAAATTCCAGCTATCCCCTGGAGGCGTCTAATGCGCGCCACTTGTTAGATGCTTGCCGCAAGGGAGTGATTGAAATCGCTCAACATGGCTACTCGCATGAGGAGCGCAGCAAAACGGCTGCGGGCAAACCTTCTGAATTTTCTGGTCTTGGGATGAGCGAACAGGCCCATCTGATTGGGGAGGGGCGAATCCTGCTCAGTCGCTTATTCGGCACGGAAATTTCGGGATTTGTCCCGCCTTGGAATAGTTGCGATGGCACGACGCTGGATGTGCTTGAGCAACTCGGCTTCGCTTATATTTCTTCGGGAAGAAGTGTGAGTAGACGTGCCGCACAGTTACTCCAGTTGCCACGCAACTGCAATTTGCAAGATATTAGGGATGTGGTCGTGGAGGCACGCCGGTTTGGTTTTCTGAACCCTGTGGCAATTGCCGTGATGCACCATTATGATTTTGTCGAATCCGGTTCCGATCGTGCCAAATTGAGTTTGCCCCAATTCGCGGATCTGCTCGACTGGTTAGCTACACAGCATGATGTAAAGATGGTCACTTTGGGCGAGATTGCTCGCAGCCGCGCGGCTTATTTTCGATGTGACGATTGGGCGTGGGGCCTAAATAGGCTGCCTTGGCGCGTGCGGAAGTGGCTGCCGGAGCGATGCATGCTACAGGTGCCTTTTACCGGAAATATTTAATAGAGTTGTCAAAAAGTAAGCATGCCTTTTATGTCATCAAAAAACGGCCCCATCTTTATTGTTGGTGCGCCCCGCTCCGGTACGACGTTGCTGCAATACATGATGCGTTCTCATCCGCGCCTTTCCTTGCCCACGGGAGAATCCCATTTCTTCATCCCGCTCTATCGCAACGCGGAAAAATATGGCGATCTATCGCGTCTGGAAAATGTCCGTGCCGTGCTCGACGCCATGCATCGCCAAAGCGCGGATTTTCTGGATACCGACCTGCACGGCATGAAGTTCGATGCTGCGGCCTTGGCTGAGGAGCTTCATCGCGAGGGGCGTTGCACGATGCCTGCAATTATCTCGGGCCTGTTCGAGAAAAATGCCCGTGGCGAAGGCAAGGTGCGATGGGGGGACAAGACGCCCTATTATGTGCTGCATCTTCCCAAGATTCTGGAATGGTTCCCCGATGCTCAAATCATTCATATGATTCGCGATGGCCGCGATTGCGCGCTTTCTCTGTTCGAGCGGAAACACGATTTCGGCGTGTACAACACTTACCATGCCGCGAAATATTGGCAGCAATATGTAGAAACAGGGTGCGAGGCCGGTAGAAAGCTAGGATCGAGCGTCTATCTGGAAGTGCGCTATGAAGACGTGCTTGCGGACCAGGTGGCTGCGATGCGCCGGATATGCGATTTCTTGCACGAAGAGTTCAGCGATTCCTTGGTGAACTATAAAAAATCCGGAGAGGCGGGGAAGACGCCTTTGCTGCAAAAGCCTATTCAGAAAGACAATGCACAGAAATGGCGCATCAAAATGACACCCTGGCAGATCAGGGTTTTTGAGAGTGCTGCGGGCGATACGCTGGCCCAGAATGGCTATGAACTGCTGACATCTGCCAAACGCTTTGCCTTGCCCTTGCGTGCTTTATTCAGGCTTCACAACAAAGTGGTTGCGTGGTTTAGCCCGTCCTGACGATTGGACTCTCGTTGCGTTTGCCGACTTGGGAGGGCAGCAACCTTAGGGTTCTTCCTGCGTTAACTGATTTATGAGAAAACCCATGATTCGGTCGGGCTCCCATATTCCGAAAGCAAGAACAAGAGCATACGGAATTGCTACAAGTTTATAGACAGGCCGGAAGGCATCGGCAATTCAATTCAGGAATTTTTCCAGAGCGAAGTTAGGGGTTTACAGCAACATGGTTGTGCCTGGCATAGAAGAGGCTTTTGCAGAACGTAAAAAGAGAAGCCGGTAACGTGCCCGATGCAGCGCTGCTGGATCGGAGTAACCCTGGCAGAACAATACCAACTCGCCAAAGGCCGGAGATTTATCATCACATGATTTTGTGTTGGTAGGGTCACCCACAAGTGCCAAATCGGCACCCGCCGAATAGGAGGGGCCGAAGTAACGGATCAAGTTGAGGAATTCCTGGGGTATTCCCGGTGTGGAAACGAGCACTGTTGGTTCGTTCGTGCCGTAAACGGCATGACTTAGTGCCGCCATCTCCGCAGGTAGATAATTCAGGCGCTCATAGTTAGGGGCGAAAAGAAACGGGCGCACAGACTGTATTCGCCAAACGCCTGGGATGTTGTGTAGCCAAGCATAAACAACGGGCTGCGAAACCATCGCAAGGCACAGCGATACCGGCGCCACGACCATCAGTAAGCGCCGCCCACCCTGTTCCAGCAGAAACGACCAACCGGTTGAGGAGAGCAGGAACAGAGGTGGGGTGAGCAGGGTCAACATGCGAGTCTGACATGGCCCACCTAACATTGTCTGGGGTACCCATGGGAGAGCGGAGAACGCCAGCCATAGCCATCCGAAACGAACCAGCCCAGACTGCCCCAGCCATCGCAGACATACCAGAGCACCTACCCACAGCAACCCGCCAGCGACAAACAAGAGCTGGTATCTGGGCATGCCTCCAGAGGTTTTCGTTGTGAGGCTCGATGCAAAGGCAAGGTAATGGCGGGGATCAACGAGGGGGTGGAATATTGCTGCATAGGCCACATACAGCCCAAGGGCTGCGAAACCGGCGGCCATAAGCGGTTTCCAGGGTATGGGCTGGGTTCCGTCGCTCCCCCGGGTGACCGCATAGGCCAACAGAAAAGCCAGCCACGTCCACACGCTTTCGACTCGTACAGTGTAGCTCGCGAAGGCGAGCACTCCAGACAGGATGGCCAAGGGTAGGCGCCCGGTATTGACCGAGTGCGGCAGTGCAAGCACGGCAGCGCCGAGAAGACAAATGGACAGCACCTCGCTAACGAGGTTGCCTGAGAGGTAACGGTAGACGTCTGACAGTACAAATAACAGAGTAGATATCGCTGCCCCTGCAAACCACGGTCGCGCCCTATCCGTCGTCCGGCCGATTATAGGAACGCTGGCAAAACAGAACGCCATCCCACCAATCAGCAACAGGGTATAGAGCCAGGTCGCAACGGTGGTGGCCGCAAGGGTGCTACCGAAGAGACCAACTACGCCACCTAAGATAGCGATGTGGCCGAGGCGGGCAAAGCGCCAATACGCCTCGGAATACGACTCGTCCGCTGGCAAATGCCCATGCATTTGGGCAACGACCTCAGCAGCATGGTGAGCGCAATTAACGAGGTAATGAGTTTCGGCGAAACGCTTTGCTTGATACAGATAAATCGGTACGTCCCAGTGCATCCCCACCAGCGGCCCTTTCAAGGCGGCGAGCAGAAGCGCCAGCACCGTGAGCACGATTAAAGTTACCAACTGGGCAATAGGTAATTTAGCACTGCCGACGTGTTGATTCATGGTTTCGCCTCTGCCTTTTGCTTGTTCGCCAGATATGGTCGCCCTCGCCAGTGGGAGCGGTGCGAAAGGTCCACAAGGCATCGCCGGCGAAATTCCACAGTAGCGCCCCTGCGGTAGCGCACACTTGAGCGATCAGCCGCGCAGGCCGCTCAACGTTAAAGCCTGCCTGATGGTTGGGTTCAAGATTAGCCCAATGCCTGCGAGTGTCGTTAACTTAAGCGGGGCCGGACCATGCCGCTGGCTGCATTCAAGTTCTTCCCGTGTTAGGCTCCTAGGGGCAAAACCGGCACCAAGGATTGGAAGGGGTGCCGATGGGCGTTGCGCTACCCGGTTCAGGCGGGCTGGACGGCTGTTTCGGGGTCGCCGAGGTATCGTTGGGAGGCAAGGTTTCCGGATTTTTCTGTTCCGGATTCGGTGTTTTCTCGATGCTCGGATCGGTTGCGGAAGCCGGGGGTAACTCTTCGGTGGGTGGCGCCATCGTTGGTTTTTCCGGCTTCAGCGGTTCTGGATAAGGGAGTTTCCCCCCTAATTCCGTATAGCGGCGCTGTAGGGCTTTGGAGTCAGGAACGTGCTTTAAGCCTTCGCTGATAACGTTCAAGGCTTCCTCGCGCTTCCCTATGCGAGCATAGAAGTCGCCCAGCGCAGTGCGTGCGTTGACGAGATCGGGATTGATCGACAGGGCTTTGATAAACTCTGCTGCCGCAAGAGAGTCTTTCCCAGCCATTCTGAGCGCTTTCCCTTTTTGCAGGTATACATCACCGCGCATATCGAAATCGGGCTGGGTATGGCTCAGAACGTAGTCGCAACCGTCAATGGCTCTACCAAGCTCGTAGTCGCGCGAACTACCGGTCTTGGCCACTGCGCGGTTGGTAAAGCGCATACAGTCGCAGAAATGGTGCATGTGCCCCCAGTTGTTTCTGTCCGAAGTGTCATGGCCGTCGTAGATTAATGCTTGGCACATGGCCTGCTCCTGGGGGGTCGCCCCAAAATCGCTTGCGCCTAGCGCGATTGTGGCGGGAAATAATGCCAACCAGAAATACCTCTTCATCATTCCGTTCTCCTGCAAAGTTTTTGTCGAGCCCGCTCTCCAAATGCGGATCGATGGCTTGATTTCGCGCAAACAGCGTCTGTCTCGCGGCCTATATGGATGTAATGTATATTATTATGGCTCATCAACGGTGGAATCTGGGTGTGGATGCCGGGAAAAATGTTGATGGGTCTGTTCGGATATTTAATCTCCGCCGTGAACGAGAGCTGAGCGCTCGTTGTGAGCAACCCTGAGGGAACAGTTGGTTCTTCCGCATCAAACCGTCGATGGTAATGGAATAAGATGAAGCGCCTTACCATTTTGGTATGCACACACAATCGCTGCGAGTTGCTGGAGCGACTGCTGCAATCCGTTAATTCGGCCGGCCGGCCGACGGATTGGGAAGTTGGCGTCCTGGTCGCCGCCAATGCCTGCACAGATGGGACCCATCGGCTACTGGACGGCTACCGGGAGCTGGCGGCCGGAAACGAACGCCTGCCCATCGAGTGGTTCGCTGAGCCGGTTGCGGGCAAATCGTTTGCCCTCAACAGCGCCATCCCCCGCATTACTTCCGACCTGATCGCATTGGTGGACGACGACCATAGGGTGCCTAAGGATTTCCTGGTCAATATTTGCCGTGTGGCGGATGCACAGCCAGATGCCGCCCTGTTCTGCGGCAGGATCTTGCCGGATTGGGATGGGACGGAGCCAGGGTGGGTGCGCGACGATGGGGACTATAAAATTTACCCGCCCCCTATTCCCTATTTTGAGTTGGGGGAAGCGGCCCATTTCGTGTCCAGCGACGAGATCACGCCGGGTGGCGGCAACCTTTTCGTCAGGCGCGAGGTGTTCGGGCGCGTAGGCGACTTTTCCACCGACCTGGGCCCCCGCGGCCACGATTTGGGAGGCGGGGAAGATACGGCTTATGTGCTCAAGGCCCTTGCGCAGGGGGTGCGCCTTTATTATGCGCCGGACATCGTTCAATACCACTATGTCGACCCGGAAAGGCTGAAGCTGGGTTTCCTCATGCGTTTTGCGTATCAGCGCACCTTCGCGGCCGTGCGCCTTGGGCCGGGCACCGGCAAGATGCCCGCCTATGTGTGGCGGAAGCTCGCGACCTATGGCGCCAACGCGCTGCTGTCATTGGGATCGGACCGGCGCCGGTTCTACATGACCCGAACGGCAGCCGCTCTGGGGGAGATCAAGGGGCTGCTTGAGGCCAATGCCTTTACCCGAGCGCCTCGATCAAATGCGGGGAGCGATGGCTTTCCTGCATGGACGGGTGTCGCGGTGCCTGCAGTGCTTGCCAGCTTGGCGGCATGGTGGGCAAGGCCGCTGGCGGTGGAGACGCTGCCTGTTGCGGCTGGTGTCGCCGTGCTGTGTGTGGCCGGCTTGCTGGTCAAATCGGCGCTGAATTTTTCGCGCACCGGCCCGCAACTCAAGTCGGAGATATTGCGTTACTACCTGCCTTATTCCTTGTACGCCTTGTCTCGCCTGGGCTTATGGGCCTTCGTGCTGTGCTTGTTGATGGCGCTGGCGGGCATCACTTTCTACTTTTCCCTGGCAGCGGCCCTCGGCTTTCCCATGCAGCGCTGGGTTGCAGCAGGCTTCGGCCTGGCGGGGGTTGCGCTGGCGACAGGCTTGCAGTTGTGCCGCCATCTCTTGCATATCCCGGGCAGCATAGAGGCTTCTTCGAACTACCGGATGAGCCGTTTTTACCCGTTGTGGGCACGCTTGACACCGGGCCGGATCGAGGCCGTCAACCACGCCTTGCTGTTGGCGTTCGCCGGTTCGGCGTTGGCGGGCGGGGTGCGCCTGGGGCTGCAAAGCGAGATGGAATTCGCGCTCGGGCTGCTTGCGGCGGCGGCCGCATTTTTGCTTCCCGCCGTGCTGTGGCGGGGGAGAAAAGAGCCGCAGCCGGTTCTTTCCGGACGGCGCGCAGACAGGCCCAACATATTGATGATCGGGGTTGATTCCTTGCGTTCCGATCGCCTCGGGGTGAATGGCAATGCGCGCGGCTTGACCCCCGCACTCGATGCGTTGGCAAGCCGCGGTGCCTTGTTTCAGCAGTGTTTCGTGCCCTGCGCGCGCACGGCTCCCAGCCTTGCCTCGTTGTTGAGCGGGCAGTGGCCGCATAGCCATGGCATACGCGACAACTTTTCCACCGTGGACGAAGCCGATCTGGGCCGCGCGCCGCTCCCGCACGTCCTTCAGGCGCACGGCTACCGCACGATCGCCATTAGCGACTGGTGCGGTTCGGATCTGGGTAAATTTCCGTTCGGGTTTGGCGAAGTCGACCTGCCGCAGGATCAGTGGAATATCCGCTATCTCATACGCCAGGGACCGAAGGATATTCGCTTGTTTTTGTCGCTGTTTACCCACAACGATTTCGGCCGCCGTTTTCTGCCCGAGCTCTATTACCTGGCCGGTGTTCCGATGACATCCGAGCTGGGCAGGCGCACACGCGGCGCCATCGGCAGGTGTGCCCGGGAAGGGAATCCATTTTTCCTGAACGTGTTCATGTCTGCCACGCATGCGCCTTTCGGTTCCGAGTACCCGTACTACACCCAATACGCGCCCAAGGCGTACTCCGGGTGTTCGAAGTTTGTCATGAGCGGCCTCAATGAGCCTTTCGAAGTGATTCAGCGCCAGAAACAAGGGAAGGCGTTTTTTGATTTTGAACAAATCCTGAACTTGTACGATGGCTGTGTGCGCAATTTCGACGACGAGGTTGCGCGCACCCTGGACCATCTTGACCAGTGTGGTTTGACCGACAACACCATCGTCGTGATTTACAGCGACCACGGCATGGAGTTTTTCGAGCGGGAGACCTGGGGCCAGGGCAACAGCGTGATTGTCGACGATAGCTCGCGCATACCCCTGATCATCGCCGACCCGCGTCGGCCGAATGGCCGTGCCGTCACTCATACGGTGCGCAGCATCGATTTGGCACCCACCCTCCTGGATCTGGTGGGGTTGCCGATACCCAAGGAGATGCAGGGGGTTTCGCTGAAGCAATGTCTCGACGGCGAGACATCGGACCCGGGGCTTGTGGCCTATGCAGAAACCGGGATTTGGGTGACTCACGTACCCAGCCTGGAAGAAGGTCACATCACCTACCCGGATCTGCCGGATTTGCTGGAGATTCCGGATAAGCGGGATGGGACCATGGCAATCAAGGCCGATTATCGCGAGTTGATCGTCGCCGCCAAGGATCGCATGGTGCGTACCGATCGCTGGAAGCTGGTGCAGCTTCCCATGCGCGATGGGCTCTCCCGCAGGCTATTCGACCTGGCTAGCGATCCGACCTGTCGGAACGACGTGTCGGATATCCATCCCGAGGTGATGGCTGAAATGAGCATTTTGTTGGAGCAACGGCTGGCCGAGGATGTCGGCATGCGCCGCGGAAGGTCGAATGTGCCCAGTTAACGAAATGCATGCTTCGCATAGCGACATGCGGGTGAGCGTCGTCATCCCCGCATACAACGCAGCGCGTTTTCTGCCCGAGACGATCGCGAGCGTGCGGCAGCAGACGACGCCAGTGCATGAAATCATAGTCGTGGACGATGGCTCGACGGACGCGACCGCGCAAGCGGTGAAGTCGCTCGGCGCCGACATCGTTTACATACGGCAAGCCAATGCCGGGGTGTCGGCGGCGCGGAACCGGGGCATCGGCGAGGCCACGGGAGAAATCATCGCGTTTCTGGACGCCGACGATCTATGGCTTGCGGAAAAGGTGGAAAATCAAGTCCGGGTATTTCTAAGCCACCCGGAGGTGGCGCTGGTTGCCGCCGACAGGATGGAAATCGACGCGCAGGGCGGCTTGTTGCTGGATTCGCTGTTCAAGAAACAGGGGCTGCACGAGTTGTTTGCCGAACTGGGCGGAGCCCCTATTCCACAAGCCCTGAGCCGCTTGGTGCAGGTGAATTTCATCCCTACCAGCAGTGTCATGGTACGCAAATCGGCCCTGGCCCAGGTTGGCGTTTTCGACACGGCCATACGCTATGGCGAAGACCTGGAGCTGTGGGCGCGCATCGCCGCGCAATTCGGCATAGCCTGCCTTCCGCAGGTGCTGATACGCTATCGGCAGCACGGCAACAATGCGACGCAGGCCACGGAGAAGCTGTTGCTCGACATGGTTCGCGTCATGCAGCGCATCCGTTCCTGGGGTGGTGAATCGTTGCGCAAAGAGGGATTGGCCGTGGACAAGGCTGTGGCTCAAGCCTTGTGGGAGTTGGGTTATTGGTATTTCTCATCCAGCTCCCCGCAGCGCGCCCGCGCGCCTTTCCTGGAGAGTTTCAGGGAAAGCCCGTCGCCGCGCGCGCTGGTATACGCCGGGCTGAGCATGGCCCCGCCCGGTGCCATCGCAAAGCTGCGCCGCCTCAAACAAAAAATTCTTGGTTGATTTATGTCCATCGATAGGCAGCGAAAACGTATTCTCTATGTGGAAAATGGCATCGGCTACGGCGGCGCCATTATTTGTCTGCGGCACCTGGTAAGGAATCTGGACCGCGACAAGTTCGAACCCATGGTCATCACCGGCCTCACCGGCCCGCAATACCGGGAAATCGCGACGGAAGCGCGCTGGAAGCATATCCCGGACCGGCGTGTGGACGTGGTGTCCATGAAGCGCAGGCTGCAGGCGGCGCGATGGCCGGATGTGTTGCCTGGCTTGCACTGGTTGAGCAACCAGTTGCTCTCCAGGCTGGACGATGCGGCGAACTTTTTGCCGGCTTTGCTGCAAACGCTGTGGACGGTCCGGCGCTTCAAGCCCGACCTGATCCACGTCAACAACGAGCCATTGTGCAACCGTGCCGCAGTGGTGGCCGGCAAGCTACTGGGCGTTCCCGTCGTTGCCCATGTGCGCGGCGATCAGCAAGGTTCGATGCTGATGCAATCGCTGTTCAAAATGCCGGACTATTTCATCGCAGTGTCGCGCTGGGTTTCGGACAGCATAGGGCGTTTGGGTGTGCCGGCTGCAAAGCGCACCTACATCTACGATGGCATCGAACTGCACAAGCTGGATGTGGCGGCCGATGGCCGGGCGTTTCGCAGGCAACACCAAATCCCGGAGGAAGCATTTGTCGTAGGGTTGGTGGGGCTGCTGATTCCCTGGAAAGGCCAACTGTTATTTGTCGAAGCGGCAAGACAATTGCTACAGGAAATGCCCGATGCGGTCTTTGCGCTGGTAGGGGGTACGCCGGACGAATGCCGGGCCTATGAGGCGGAGTTGAGGAAAATCGCGGAGCAGCCCGGATTGAAGGGCAGGATAGTGTTTACCGGCCATGTGAGCGACATGGCCGCGGTTTACAATGGTCTGGATGTCGTCCTTTCCGCTTCGACTTCCCCCGAGCCGCTCGGTACAATGATTATCGAAGCCATGACCATGGCGCGGCCCCTGATAGCGCCGGATCATGGCGGCGCCGTGGAAATGATCGAGAACGGCAAGACCGGGCTGCTGTTCAAGCCGGGGGATGCGCAGGATCTTGCCGAAAAGATTCGCAGCCTGTACCGCGATGTTGCCCTGCGCAATGATCTTGGACAGTCGGCGCGCGCCCATGCGTTGCAGGCATTTTCTGTCGAGGAGCACGTCCGGCGCATTGAGGGGGTGTACCGGCAGTTGCTGAAACAGCCCTGAATCATGGAACTTGGAAATGACTTCAAAAAATACAGGTGCTGAGCGGTGCTAAGCATGCTTGGGAAAATCCTCTCCGCAAGAATCATCGCGCGCCCCATTTTCGTCGTGGGAGGAAGCCGGTCGGGAACCAGCGTCCTGGTCCAGGCTCTCGGAAAACATGCATCGATATACAGCTTCAAAGGCGAGGCGCCGTTTCTCACCGACATCGGGGGCATGGTTCACAATCTGGAATACGCTCCGGAACGCGAGATCAATTACTACAAGAACTCGCTCAGGGTCAGCCACGGTTACATTTATGACACTCTGCGCCGTCTAGCCTATGAGAGCGTGTTCGGGAAGCGATATGGCTTGACGCGGATGCTGAAGGACATGGCGGGCCGCGAGTTCAATCCGCTGGCCAAGGAATTCTGGTGCGCCAAAACGTTTCCGAACCAAAATGTGGCAAAGGGCTTGGTGAAGCTATACCCCGGGGCGAAGTTTATCCTGATACATCGCAATGGGATCGACGCCGTGCATTCGCGTACGCAGTTCCACGGTTTCCGCGACCTGGATTTTCGCCGGCAATGCGAAGAGTGGGCGCGCAGCGCTGGCCAGTTTGCTTACCTGTTCGATCATGAAGGTGCAGTCACCGTTAAACAGGAAGACTTGATTGCCGATCCCCAGGCCGTGTTCCGGAAAATCTGCGAGCACCTGGCAGTCGAATACGACCCCAGGCCGGCCGAGTTCACGAGCACCCACCAGGTGCATCCCCTGGCCACAGAGTCCACCTCTGCAAATGTCGACGTGAGGGAGGTCATGAGCCAGCGCGGCCCCGCCCACGAGAATTGGACGATAGAGCAGCGCCAGGCTTTCAGGGAGGTATGTGCGGAAGCGATGGATAGAATGGGGTACGTTATTCCTTTCTAGTTGGGATCGCGGCCATCCTGGCCGCATGCGGGCTGGAAGCCCGCGATCCGGTTCCAATGGATAATCTGGGTTAGAGGAAGAGTATGAATTGTGTATGGGGGTGGATGGGAAGCGCCGCAGCAGCGGGGGCTGATCGCCACGTCATCGACGCGATGGGCGGCAAGCTTCGGGCCGCGGAAGGGTCTTTCACGGACTTGGCAGTGTCTGCTTCCGCAGGGCAGGCAAGTATCCACGAGGCGGACGGCGTGCGCGCGGCGCTGCTCGGGTTGTGTCGTTGGGATGATGCAGAGCTTGAGCGCCTGTCCAGGGAGCAGGGCGGGGCGGCGGCGCTGGTTGTGGCATGGCGCAAATATGGCGCGGAAGTGCCGGCCCATCTTCATGGCACGTTTGCGCTCGCGGTGCTCGACAGGAAAGCCGGCAGCGTTTTGCTTGCCATAGACCGTGCCGGGGTCCACGGCATGTGCTACGCCGACCTGGGGAATGCGTGCGCCTTCGCCAGCACTGCGGATAGCGTAGCGGCGCACCCCATGGTCGGCGCGGCGCTGGACGACCAGGCCATCTTCAACTATCTGTATTTTCACATGGTGCCATCGCCCGGCACCATCTATCGCAACGTGCGCAAGTTGCTGCCGGGGGAATACGTGCTGTTCTCCGGGGGGAAAAGCGTTCGCAATTTCTATTGGCGCATGCCTTATGTGGAAACCAGCCGCGCGGGATTCTCCGTGCAGGCGGAACGGTTCCGCACTGTGCTGCGGGATGGGGTGTCGCGTTCCCTTGCAGGCGCTGCGGCGCCTGGAGCATTTCTGAGCGGCGGGACCGACAGCTCCACCGTTTCCGGGTTGCTGACCAGCGTGCTCGGCAAGCCGGCGGAAACCTATTCCATAGGATTCGATGCGGAAGGGTTCGATGAAATCGCCTATGCCCGGATTGCCTCCCGGCACTTCGGCACCCATGCGCATGAATACTATGTGACCCCGGACGACGTGGTCAAAGCCATCCCCTTGATCGCAGCGGCGTACGACGAGCCTTTCGGCAATGCTTCTGCGGTTCCCACCTACTACTGCGCCAAACGCGCGCAGGAGGACGGCGTCGACGTGATGCTGGCGGGCGACGGGGGCGACGAGATTTTCGGCGGCAATGCGCGCTACGCCAAGCAAAAGGTCTTCGAAATATACGGGCACATACCCAAGTTGCTGCGGCGCGCGATGATAGAGCCGGCCGTCTTCGGGTTGCCGGGCGCATCGGCGCTCATGCCTTTTCGCAAGCTTCAAAGTTACATCAACCAGGCCAAGGTGCCGCTGCCGGACCGCATGGAGAGCTACAACTTTTTGCATCTCCATCCGCTTGCGGAGATTTTTGCCGCGGATTTTCTCCAGCACGTCGATACGGGGGTGCCGCTTGCCCTGGTGAGGGAACCCTATGAACGCGCGGATGCCCGTTCGGCGGTCAATCGCATGATGCATCTCGATCTCAAGCAAACGCTGGCCGACAACGATCTGCGCAAGGTCAACCGCATGTGTGCCCTGGCCGGGGTGGAAGTGCGCTACCCCATGCTGGATGAAGCGGTGCTGGATTTCTCGGCGCAGTTGCCGCCGGAATGGAAAGTCAAAGGGCTACGCTTGCGCTATTTCTTCAAGGAGGCGCTGCGCGATTTCCTGCCGCCGGAGACTCTGCGCAAGAGCAAGCAGGGGTTCGGGTTGCCCTTTGGCCTGTGGATGGAACGGCATAGGCCGTTGCAAGAACTCGCCTACGATAGCCTGAATGCTTTCCGCTCGCGCGGTTACGTGCAGCCGGCCTATATCGACAAGTTGATCGACCAGCATCGTTCGGGGCATGCCTCTTATTATGGGGTGATGATCTGGGTAATGATGATGCTGGAGCAGTGGCTTGCGGCTCACGCTTTTGCCGGGCGCCGATAGCCGCGAGTGCCAGGCTCTTGATCGGCGGCGTCAGGGGCTTTGTTTTGCTCCCTCGCCAGTATGATCTTGTCGAGACACACTTTGCTGACGACGATCAAGGCGATCAGGTGGTAGTAGAGGTCGAAGTAGGATAGCCCAAGAAAGGCGCCGCTCACCGCGTAGCCTATCATGCTCACCTGGCACATGGCGGCCAAATCGGCCACCCATCGGTCATCGGGATGTTGCCTGGCGCGGCGGATCACGCCGGAAGCGGTGCGCCACGTCACCATTCCCAACGCGAGAAAGATGAATAGCCCGACAAAACCATGCTCGCCGAGCATCTCGAAATAGATGCTGTGGGCATCATGCACATTCCCGGGGTCCGGCGCATAGACGGCAAATATGTCGTCCTTGAATGTTTCGAAGCCACCACCTACAAGAGGGCGGTCCTTCGCGAGGTTGAATGCCATGGTCCATGCATTGATGCGTCCCATGGCCGACTGATCCTGATCATAGGTTTTGATGGTGTCCATTCTTTCATACCACTGCTTAGGCATGATCATGGCAACCATCAAGACGGCAACGGCGATCGTGAGTCCCGTGAACAGCTTGTTTCTGCTTTTCAGCCACAGGAAAAAGCCCATTGCCAGCGCGCCGAGCAATGCCCCGCGCGACTGGCTGCCGATCACTGAGACGGCGGTGAGCAGCATGGCCACGCCGAGTCCTATACGAACCCAGTGGTGCGAGGTTTGGATCTGGAGATAGCGCATCAGAGGGATGATCATTATCAGCGCAAGCGCGATTTCATTGTTGCCGCCGATGAAGCTGCCTGCCGGTCCCCAGACGCGGTAGGTGCCGCCATGCAGGATGGTGAAGATGCCGCCTTTGACGCCATAGAACCCGAGGGACAGCGCAATGATCCATACCAGCGTATTGATACGTTCCCGGGTCGTGATCAATATCATCGTGATGAAGACCATCACCTGAATTTTCACTACCTTTTCCATTTGAACCCAGGCTTGCGCCGGGTAAAACGCGAAAATCGTCGTAACCAGCATCCAAATGATGAGGATCAGCAGCAGTTTGCTCTCGCGGGTCCAGGGGATTTTCTTGGGCTCCTTGGAGAAAAACAGGCCGATGGCAACGGTAAGGGCAACGATGTAGGCAAATGGAAAGTTATAGGCAAACCCCCAGGCCAGGCGATGCGGATTCATGTAGCCGAGCCAGGACCACAGGTAAATCCCAACCCATGGTTTGGAGAGAACGGACGGCAAGTAGCCGAACACGACCGCCATGACGAAAATGTCCCTCATGGGGCTTCTGCCTTTTGAGCGGGACTGACGTGACTGACGACATAGCGGAATTTTCCGGACGCTTCTTTCCGAATCTCCGACAAGCGCTCGATCTGGACCGCGACCCCGTTGCCCAACCGCTGTTTGACGCCGGAAACTATTTTCCCGGTCAGGGCATCCGTCAGCGCATCGTCGGTGACCAACTGAATGCGCGTCTGGTCGCGGCTCTCTTGAATGATCTTGAACTGCCGCACGCCGGGCAGGTCGCGCAGGATGTAGATCAGGGCCAGCCCATGCATCACGGTGCCATCCTGCGCCACCAGGAAATCCGTGGTCCTGCCCTGGATTTCCTTGAGCAGCGGCAGGCCGCGACCGCAGTGGCAAGGTTGGTCGTCCAGCACGCCGACGTCGCCGGTGCGATAGCGGATGAAAGGGAAGTCCCCGGTGGCCAGGTGCGTCACCACTATCTCGCCCGGTTTCCCGGCTGGAAGGGGCTTGCCATTGTCGTCCACGATCTCGACGATGATGTCTTCGGCCGTGATGTGCATGTTCCCCGATGGGCACTGGTGCGCGATGAAGCCGGCATCGCGTCCGCCGTAGCCGTTGGCGACCGCGCAGCCGAAAGTGTGCTCGATCTGCTTTCGTTGGTGGTCGTACAACGCTTCCGAGGTGACGAATGCCACTTTGATGCCCAGGTCGTCCATGCGCAAGCCTCGCGCTTCGGCATGCTGCGCGATGTGGGCCAGGGCGGACGGGTAGCCGAACAGCATTTTCGGCCGGATCGCGCGGATCTCCGCGATGAACCGGTCCAGTTTGGCTTGCGACATTTCGAAGGCGGGCAACAGCTTGGTGCGCAATAGTTGGTCGCGCAGTGCCTTGACTCTATCCTGCCCCCCCAATTCGATGGGCGAGCCCCACACCACGATTTCCGGGTCGCCGATGTCCACGCCCCACCAGCGCGTGGCGCGCCACTTGGCGGCTACGTCGTGGCTGACGCGTTCGTGGCCGATGAAAAAGATCAGGGGCTCGCCGCTGGAGCCGCCGGTATTGAAACGCGCCAACCCTTGGGCATCATCGGCCTTGAGCGCTTCGGTATGGGCGCGGATGTCGGCCTTGGTGAGGAACGGCAGACGCGCAAAGTCGGCAAGGTCGGTCACGCTTTCCGGCGCAAAGCCGATGTTGGCGAACAGGTCGCGGTAGTACGGCACATGGGCCTGGGAGTGGCGCAGCAGCGCCTTGAGCCGCGTCAACTGCATCTCGCGCAGGCGTGAAGCATTCCACCACTGGGACTCCTCCATCGCCTTGCGCACCGGGACGGTGCTGTGGTGTTTCAGCCTTTCGTGCAGAGGAAACAGCAGGCCGGAAACGATGGGGGTATAGAGGCCGGCCATCAGGTTGCTTCCCCTGGCGGCACCAGTTGCCGGAATTCCGCTACCAGCGTTTCCACACGGGTATCCCAGGAATTGTCCTGGGCGTAGTGTCGAATGGCGTCGCGGTTCCATGCTTTGTCCAGCGCTTCGGCCATTGCCTGCTGCAAGGCCGGGGCATCGCCGAACGGTACCAGCAGCCCCAGTTCTGGATTGGCTACGACTTCCGCGTTGCCGCCTACCCGGGTAGTCACCACCGGCAGTCCGCAACCCATGGCTTCCAGGAACACGTTGGCCCAGCCCTCGTTGCTTGTCGCCAGCACGAACACGTCCGCGGCTGACAAGGGAACTTTCAATTCGGCCGGCGGCAGCGGCCCAAGAAAGCGCACCGTGTCCTGCAGCCCGAGTTGCGCCGCCAGTGCTTTGAGCTGATCGGTCCAGTCGCCTTCCGCGCTGGGGCCGCCCACCACCAGGTATTGCAGTCCGGGAAAGCGCATGCGCAATGCCGGCAAGCATTCCATGACGCGATGAAATCCCTTGCGCTCCACCAAGCCGCCGACGGAGATCAGCACCGGTGCCTGTTGCGGCAAGCCGAGGCGTTCGCGCGCCTGGTGCCGGGGGATAGGCTGGAATTTGTCGAGGTCGACGCCGTTGCCCACCACCCGAATTTTGGCTTCCGGCACGCCCATCGCCACCACGTGACGCTTCAACGCATCCGCCACGGAAAAAATGCGCGCCGCGCGTTCCAGCGCTTTGAGCATCAGCGCACGCCGGGCGCGGCTGCGCGCCAGCGGAACTTCGGTGCCGCGCAGGGTGATGGTGACCTGCACCTTGGTCCAGCGCCCGAGCAGCGTGGCGGCATAGCCGTCCGGGTAGGCGAAGTGGGCGTCCACCAGATTGTACTGGAAGCGTCGCTTCAGGCGCAGCAGCGTGGGCAGGCTGCCGAGGGCGAGAAACAGTCCATCCAGCCGTTTGAACAGGCCCGGCACGGAGAAAAAGCGGGGATGAAACACCTCGAATCCATCCTGCTGCTCGTAGCGCGGAGCCTCCGGCCGGAAATGCGGGCGCCAGTGCCGAATCAGTCCCTGCAGCGGGAACCAGGGTACCGGCGCGACCACGGTGAGCGGCAGCACCCTGCCGACGCGAAACATGCGCTCGCGGATGAACAGCCCGGCGTTGGGCTGGCCGGGATGGGGGAACAGGGTGGTGAACACGACCAGCCGGGGGGTGACTTCAGCCATGATGCTGGTCGGCTCCCGCGGCGAGGCGGGAATAAATGGGTTGGTAGCGCGCCACCGAAGCGCGCCAATTGCGCTCGTTCTCGACGAACTGCCGCGCCGTTGCGCGCAGCGTCGGCCAGTGTTTTTCGTCGGCCAGTAGTTGCAGCACTGTTGCAGCCAGATCGTCAGCGTCCCCCGCTTTGAACAGCACGCCCGTTTCGCCATCGCGGATCAGTTCGTGGTGGCCGCCCACATCGGAGGCTGCCAGCAGACGCCCCTGGGCCATCGCCTCCAGTGGTTTCAGCGGCGTCACCAATTCCGTCAAGCGCATGGAAAGCCGAGGGTAGACCAGCACGTCGACCAGGTCATAGTAGCGCGGGACTTCGGTGTGCGGCACGCGACCGGTGAATGCCACCTTGTCGGCTATGCCCAACGCTTGCGCGAGCGCCTTCAGGTGCTGTTCCTGCGGCCCGCCGCCCACGAGCAGCACGCGCACGTCGGGCGCCTGTGCCAGGATTTTCGGCAGCGCTGCGAGGAGCAGATCCAGTCCTTCATATGCGTAAAACGAGCCGAGAAAGCCCAACACGCGCGCGTTGCCGAGGCCGAGTCGCTGCTTCAGCGCCTCATCCAGTTCGCCGCTGACAGAGAATTTGTCGATGTCCACCGCGTTGGGGATGACGGTGACTTTGTCCGCCGCAACGCCTCTGGCGAGTATGTCTTTGCGCAACCCGTCGCAGATCGTGGTGACTGCATCGACGCGTTTGATGGCGTAGGTTTCGAGCGCGCGGGTGAGGCGGTAGCGCAGGCCCCATTCGCGGCTGGTTCCATGGTCCACCGCGGCGTCCTCCCAGAAGGCGCGGATCTCGTACACCACCGGGATGCCGAGCTTTTTGCCCACGCGCAGGGCGGGGATGGCGTCGAGCGCGGGGGAGTGCGCGTGCAGGATGTCGGGTTTCACCTTGCGCGCGACTTGTTCCAGCCGCGCGGTCAGCGCTCCCATCAAGGCGAATTGGCCCAGCCCCGGCAGGCGTGCCGGAAGGCCGGCTGCAGGAGGCGTGCGGTAGAAATGCAGGCCGTCCACGTCTTCCTCGGCAACGCTGCATTTTTCCTGTTTGGGTCCGGTGAGATGGAACGTCTCCCAACCCAGGGCACGCTGTTCGCGCAGGATGGCCAGGGTGCGGAAGGTATAGCCGCTGTGCAGCGGGATGGAGTGGTCGAGGACGTGCAGGATGCGCATGGGGTCAGCCCTGATCGCCCGCTTTGCGGCACACCAGCCAGAAACCAAGCCAGGCCAGGTCTTCGTCCGCAATGCCGCGGAACGGCCGTGCCAGGTGCGGCCGCACTTCCTCGATGTCGCGACGGTCGGCCAGGAGAGTGGGCTGCAACAGCAGGGCCTTCATGCCGGTTTCCGCCAGCACCTGCCGGTAACGATCGGCGCGCCAGCGGTTCGGCACGCCCTTGTGGCCGTACATCCAGGACCATAGGCGCGGCGGCCAGGTCAGAAAATCCAGAGGATTGCGACGATGCAAGCCGTGGCTTTTTAGGTCCACCTGATGCACCGCGATGCCGTTTGGCTTTAGGGCCGAATGCATGTCGGCGAATGTGGCGGAAAGATTGTCCACGTGTTCCAGCACCGCCCGCGAAATAATCAAATCGATTTCCTGCTTCAAGCCGGACAGTCCGGAGGGCCGGACCAGATAGCGGATGCGCTGTTCCGCGAGGCCGGACGAAGGGTTGCCGCTATCCCTGAAGCAAGACTCGGCACGCGCTCGCATGGTTCCGTCCAGGCCATCCAGCAAGCATTGCAGAACAGCGATGTTTTTGGGGGAAGCGGAAACCAGCGGAAAGCGGTCGACGCAGGTTACCTGCTCGGCGCCGTGAGCGATCATCAGCAAAGCGACTCCGGGAATATCGCCGGGACCATATTCGAGCAGCCGTTTACCGGCCAGGAAACTGCCAATGTCGCCGGGTGCGATGTTCTGGATAGGGAAGTACTCGTCAAAGCACGTCCTGAAATAATCGGCGATTTGGCGGGGCGACTGTTCCTCGGCGCCGCGGCCGGTTTGTCCGGTCAAGCGAACGTAAAGGCTGGGGGCAAAGTGTGCCAACTGATCCGTCAGCACGGCATGCACTATGCGCTTGGCGTCGGCGGTGGGGGATTGCACGTACATGGTTATGCGCTCAGTCCGTTGGACGGTGTCGAAAACCTTTGCGTGATAGCCCTGGTTACTTGCTTCAACATGACCGCGGCAATCACGGAACAGCCAACGCCGATTGCCACCTTGGCCAGGGCCGGGCCGGGGACAAAGCGCGCGGCGCCAACCAGGAAAATTCCGTGCAGCAGAAAATATTCATAGGTATACCCCGCGGTTGTGCTCGCGGCTGGCCTTGATGCCAGCGCCAAGCCCAACGCCAATGCCAGGAGGCATAGGCTGAATCCGGCGTAGGCGAACTGCAAGGAAGCGAGCGCGACCGCCAGCAAGATTCCCCCTGCCGCGGCCAGCGCAGCGGCCCGGTAATTGTTTGCAAATGTCGCCGCACATCCGGCCAGGCAAAAAGTCAGAATATGGCGGCTCAAATCGACTTCTCGATGGGTGGACAACAGCGCCACGGCAGCGGCGCAAAATACGATCAGCAGGGTCCGCGGGTGGGTGCTGAGCTTTGCCAAAAACGCCAGCGTGTAGCACAGTAAAATCAGTGAAATGAACCATGACGCGATGTTAACCAGTTGCCATCCATGGGTAAAGTAGCCGATGCCCAGCATTTGCGACACGAACTGGGCAGCATCGAAGGGCTTGGCTGCGGTTGCCCATGTCACGGCAAAGCTGAACAGCATGGCCAGCCAATAGGCAGGAAACAGGCCGGTCAGGCGTTTGCGCAACCATAGACCCGGTGGAAGCGAGTCGCTGCGGAATGCAAGGAATCCGCTGATGGCGCAGAAAATACCGACGCCCACCTGGCCCAGGCTGATCCCGGCGAAAGACGTCATTTCGTAAGCGTTCGACACCGAAAGCGCGTGCTGTATCGTTACCAGCACCATGGCAAAGATGCGCAGATAATCCAGCCCCGCGAAGCGGCTATCCATGGCGGCGGACCACGCGACACTCATCTTAGCCGGATGACGCGGCGGACTGCGCAGGAAGCGCGCCACCCTCTGCGACGCCGCGCAAAAACGCCTCGAACATCAGCACCGTCCACAGCGTGGCGCTGTTGTCGCGGCGGCCGGACTGGTGCTGTTCCACCAGGTCTTGCAGGAAGCGCCGGTTGAATATGCCGCTGTCGGCCAGGGTGCTGCCCAGCACGGCGTCGCGCACTTTCTCGCGCAGCGGGCCGCGAAACCAACTCGCCAGGGGTACGGCAAAGCCCATCTTCTGGCGATACAGGATGTCGTTGGGCAAATAGGGTTCCAGCGCCTTCTTGAATACGTGCTTGCCTTCGCGGCCTTTCAGCTTGATCGAGGAGGGCAGGCCGGACATCCATTCCACCAGTTTGTGGTCCAGCAGCGGCACGCGCACTTCCAGGGCGTGCGCCATGCTGGCGCGGTCGACCTTGGTGAGGATGTCGCCCACCAGGTAGGTTTTCATGTCCAGGTACTGCACGTGCGAGAGCGCGTCGTCTGGGGCATTCATGCTGTGGCGGCGCAGCACTTCCACGGCGGAATAGCCTTGCAGCTCGCGGCGGAAGCCGGCGCTGAACATGTGCCGGCGCGCCTCGTCGCTCATGACGGAAACGCCGTGGAAATAGCCTTCCACGCTGTCGCGGGCGAGCGCCTGGAAGGTGGTTTTGGCGCGGAACATCTTGGGCGCCCAGTCGGCCTTGGGGTAGACGCTGCCGAGCAGGCCGAACAGCGGGCGGCGCAGCGACAGCGGCAGCATGGAGCGCATGCGCTCCTCGTACAGATGCCAGCGGTAGCGCCGGTAGCCGGCCAGGTTTTCGTCGCCGCCGTCGCCGGACAAGGCCACCGTCACCTGCTTGCGCGCCATTTGGCAGACGCGGTAGGTGGGGATGGCGGAGCTGTCGGCGAAGGGTTCGTCATACAGTGCCGCGAGTTGGTCGATGAGGCCGAAGTCGTCGCTCTCGACCTGCTCCACGCGGTGGTTGGTGTGGTAGCGCGCAGCGACTTGCGCGGCGAATTCGGATTCGTTGAACTTGGGGTCGCCGAAGGAGATGGAGCAGGTGTTGACCGGCTCGTCCATCAGTCCCGCCATCATCGCCACGATCGCGCTGGAGTCGACCCCGCCGGAGAGAAACGCACCCAGTGGCACTTCCGCCACGAGGCGTATCTTCACCGCCTCGCGCAGGCGCACGATCAGCTCTTCCTGTGCTTCCTGCTCCGACATCGGCGCGTGAGGCTGGAACGGCACGTCCCAATACTGGTGCGGCTCGGGCAGCGGCGCCCCGACGCGCAGGGTGAGCGTGTGGCCGGGTGGCAGCTTGTGCACGTTCTTGAAAATGGTGCGCGGCTCCGGCACGTAGCCGTAGCCGAAATATTCCTCGACCGCACACGGGTCGATGTCGCGCGGCAGACGCGGGTGGGCCTTGAGTGCCTTCAGCTCGGAGCCGAACAGCAGCATGCCGTCGGCGAGCTGCGCGTAGTAGAGCGGTTTGATGCCGAGGCGGTCGCGCGCCAGGAACAGGATGTGGCGGTTGCGGTCCCACACGCCGAAGGCGAACATGCCGCGGAAGCGGTCCACGCAGCGCTCGCCCCACTGTTCCCAGGCATGCACGATGACTTCGGTGTCGCAGTGGGTGCGGAAGGTGTGACCGAGTTGCTTCAGCTCTTCCATCAACTCGGGGAAGTTGTAGATTTCCCCGTTGTACGTCACCACCACGCTGCCGTCCTCGTTGAACAGCGGCTGCTGCCCGCTGGAGAGGTCGATGATGGAGAGGCGCCGATGGCCCAGCCCGACGCCCGGTTCCACATGCAGGCCGCCCTCGTCGGGGCCGCGGTGGAACTGGGTCTGGTTCATGCGATCGAGCAGCGCGCGGTCGATGTCACGCTGTCCGTTGCAATCGAAAATGCCGACGATACCGCACATGTTTTTGCTTAGTCCCTTGCCCTGTTCTTGCTTGCCAGCACCCGGTCGTAGACGCCCAGGTAGCTTGCCACCATGGCTTCCATGCTGAAGCTGGTCTCGATTTTTTCCCGCGCGGCGCGGCCATGTGACTGCACCTCTGCGCTGTCCCGGACATACCCTAGCAAGGCGTGTGCCATGGCTGCCGGGTCGCCCGCGGGCACCAGTTTACCGGTTAGCTCCGGCGCGACCAACTCGGGGTTGCCGCCGACTGCCGTTGCCACTACCGGCAGCCCGCTCGCCATGGCCTCCAGGATGGTGTTGGAGATGCCCTCGCCGAGCGAGGGCAGCACGAAGACGTCCAGCGCGCGCATGATCTCGGCCACGTCGGCGCGCTCGCCCGGCAACCACGCCAGGTGGCCGGCATCGGCCGCGTGCAGCAGGTCCAGGCACTCGGCGCGGCTTACGCCATCGCCCACGATCACCAGCCGCAGCCGTTCGCGCAGTTCCGGCTGGTCGGCCAGCAGACGCAGAAAGGCGCGCACCAGTGTCGGGAAATCCTTCACATGCGCCATGCGCCCGACACTGCCGATCAACAGCTCATCGCCCGTCGCGAAGCCTTCCGGCCCGATGGGCGCGCGCGCTCCCTGGCGCGGGTGGAAGCGCACGCTGTCCACGCCGTTGTAGATCTGGGTGACGCGCGCCGGTGCGACGCCGACGGTGCTTTGCAGCCAGGCCGCCAAATCCTTGCTCACCGCGATGTATTGCCCCACCAGCGGCCGCGCCAGTTTGCGCAGCAGGTTGTACTTGCGGTTCTTGCCGTGCAGGTCGAAAACGTCGCGCCCGTGTTCGCCGTGCACGCGCGCGCGCACGCCGGCTGCCGCTGCGACGAACTGGCCTTCCAGCGCGGACAGGTTGCGCGTGTGCACCAGATCCGGGCGCAGTTCGCGCAGCAGTCGGAACAGCCGTCGGTACAGTCCCAAGTCGTGGCCGGGTTGTTTGTCCAAGGCGTAAAACTGCACGTCGTCGCGCTGCAGGCGCTGGCGGAAGTCGGTATGGCCGTCCAGGCACACGATGGCGTGGCGGTAGCGCTCGCGCGGCATGCTATTGAGCAGGTTGATCATGCCGTTCTCCAGCCCGCCCACGCCGAAATGCGCCACGACGTGGGCGATCAACGGCGGCTGTGTGCTCACGGCTTGGCCGCGGCCCGCTTCAGGCCCGTTTCGATCGCCGGCAGCATGTCGTCGATGAATTCCTGCAGCGTTGCCGTGGCGCCATCGGGCTTGTCCTCGTAAGGGGTCGACAGGATGATGGCCGCCGCATCGTCGCGCTGGCCGAGCAAGCGCGTCTTGGCTTCCAGCAATTTGGCGAGATGTGCGTTGACGGTGTAGGTGTCGCCGACACGGTCCCAATTCCACACCAGCAAGCGCTGCACGGGCGAACGTAGCTTGGATTGCACGATTTGCAGAGGATGGCCGCCGACCGCGATGGAGCGGCCGGTCTCGCCGACCTTGTTCCAGACCGGGTGTTTCTGGCGCACCAGGACGTTGGTCGAGGTGATCAGCTCCGCCCCCTCGCGCTGGTGGCGGTAGTAGCCGAGGTAGAGGCTGACCGCCTTGTTGCCCTTGCGGTAGGTCTGCATCAGGCTGGCGTCGCTGCCCCGATATTCGGGCGTCCAGTTGGAAAGCGGAGCCGGGTCGGCCAGCCAGCCGTTTGTGGCGGCAGGGGCTGCGAGCTCGATGTGGGAAGGGGGTGTCACATGGTTTTTCAGGTAAAGCGCATATGCCGGCCACACCGCGGCCACGCCGAGCACGGCCAGCGTCGCCAGGACCAGACGCTGGCGCGGAATGGGTGCTGTCGCAACGGGGGGCGCAGAGGGATGGACATTTTCCTCGGCCGGAAAGTCCTCGCGCCAGAACGATCCAGCCCAGAACAGCAGCAGCATCACCACGCCGAAAAACACCCAGCCGTAGATCAGATGATCGACACCCAGCGCCAGCTTCATGTCGGATAGGTGCGCGATCATCACGATCATGTAGGCGCGCAGGCCGTTGGCGATGACCGGAACGATCAATGCCAGGATGGTGAAAATGACGCGGCGCCAGGCGCTGCGGTAGGTGAGGTAGGCGTACAAACAACCCAGCGTGATCGAGGCGATCAGGTAGCGCAGGCCGCTGCAGCCTTCCACCACCGACCACTGGCCGCTGGGAATGGTGAAGAACGTGCCCTCGCGGTAGACGGGAATGCCGGTGAGCTGTAGCGCTGCGACGGTAAAGTTGGCGGTGAAATCCATCATCGTCGGGATGAGGAATTCGCCCATGGGCACCGCGAAGAACAGGAAACCCAGCGGGAACGTCAGGGTACGGGCGATGCGCTGTCCCAGAATGGTCCAAACCAGCACCGGGATCATCGCCACCAGGGCGTATTGCTGCACCACCAGCACCCGTGCCAGAGAGGCCAGCAGCCAGCCGAATCCCAGCAGCAGCAGTAGCGGCAGGCCGCGCAGGTCGGGCTGGGGTGTGAGCAGCGCGATCTCCTTGCGGCGGCTCCAGATCAGGAAAGCGCTAATGGGGAAGATCAGGAAGCCGTGGGCGTAGGTTTCCGAGCGCTCCCAAATGGCGACGGTGGACCATGTGGTTTGCTGGAACAGCAGCAATACGCCGACCACCGCGCCGACCGCAAGCAGCATGGCGCCGGTCCAGCCGGCGGCCGGCTGCCCCCCCTGGGGTGCGGCGGCGGGATTGAGCGCTGCGGGACTGCTCATGCGGTTTCTCCGGTTGTTGCCAGCGTGGCGGCGGGCGGCGCGGCTGCTGCGCGGCGCGGGTCGGCATCGAGCAATTCGTCCACCACCGCCAGGTTGCGTTCCCAGGTGTAGTCGGCCAGCACGCGCGTGCGGGCCGCCTCGCCCATGGTGTCGCGGGGCTGTTGCAGCAGCGTTAAAACGGCGCCGATGAATTCCGCGCTGTCCCGCGCCAGCACCACTTCCGTGCCGATGCCGGCGGCAATGCCCTCCAGCGCCTGCGCCGAAGCCACCACCGGTTTGGCCATGGCCATCGCCTCCAGCACCTTGTTCTGGATGCCGCGCGCGATGCGCAGCGGCGCTACGGCGAGCCGCGCATGGGCGAGATACGGCCGGACGTCCGGCACGGCGCCGGTCACCTGTACCCCGTGCAGGGCCGCCAGCGCGCGCACCGCGGCCGTGGGCCGGGCGCCGACGATGCTGAAGCGTGCAGCGGGAAACTGCGCCAGTACCGCCGGCAATACCTCCCGGGCGAACCATTGCACCGCATCCACGTTGGGCCAGTAGTCCATGGCGCCGGTGAACACCAGGTGTGCTTCATCCTTGGGGTAGGGATCGGGATGGCTGTGCGCCGGTGAAAAATACTCGGTGTCGACGCCGTTGTTGAAATAGCCGATCCTGGCCGCGCTTTCCGGCGCGAGGCGCTTGAACAGGTCGGATTCGGCCTGCGACACGAACAGCGATGCGTCGAAATCCTGCGCCACTTGACGCTCGTAGCGCAGCAGCAAGCGGCCTTCGCGCCGGTACAGCCAGTTCATGGGCCAGGGTTTTTTCTCCGCATACTGCAGCCACTTGTCCGAGTCGATGTCGACGAAGTCGACGATGCGGCGCGTCTGTTCCGCCCGCGCCGCAAACTGGGCCATGGCCGAGGAGAACACCAGAATGCGCTTGACCGGCAACTCGTGCAGTACGCGCGCTACCCACGCCCGCAAACCTGCATTGCGGTAGTAGTCCAGCGTCAAGGGCCGCTGTGCGGCCAGTGCGCCCAGGCTGCGCAACCGCGCCGTGCGCGGGGCTAGCCGGGCGAAATGGGTTTCGCCGCACAGTGCCTTGACGCGATCCACGTGCTGCCAGTCGTCGGGGTCGTCGACGAAGGTTCCCAGATGCACCCGGTAGCGTTCGCTCAGGTGCTTGAGCAAGTGGTAGGAGCGGATTTTGTCGCCCTTGTTGGGCGGGTAGGGGATGCGGTGGCTGAGGAACAGGATGTCTTGCATCGCCCTAACCCAGATTCTTGACGATGTGCGGCCCGATCGCGTTGGCCACGGGCAGCGGCAGCCGCTGCCACAGCTTGATGAAGAGACGGTATTTCGGGTTGAGCGGGTTCTGGTCGGGCACGCTGCGGGCGCGGTGCAACTGGTATTCGTAATGCAGCGGCTGCGGCTCGAAGCCCCAGTTTTTCTTGAAGTCGAATGGCCCGGTGCCGCGCTTGCTGCGGCCGAAGTCGAATATCTTGATGCCGCGCTCGCAGGCGCGCCGCATCAGTTCCCAGTACTTGAAATCGTTGGCGGCGAGGTCGCGCGCCGCCACGGTGTCGCCGGCGTAGTAGGGCAGCACTTCATCGCGGAAATAAAAGCTCAGCACGCTGCTCAGGACCTGCCCGTCCTTGACCACCGACAGCACTTCGCAGTCGGCGCCGAATACCTCCTTCAGCAGCTTGAAATAGCGCTTGGGCAGCGCCGGGGTGCCGTGGCGGTGGACGTTGTCGGCGAACACCGCGAAGAAGCGCTCGACGCCGGCGTCGATCTCGCTGGCGAGGCCGTTCTTGATGCCTTTGCGCACCATCGCCCGCTGCTTGCGCGGGATGGACAGCATGTTGGCGTCCACGTCCGGGTCTATGGCCTTGCGGAAAGTGACGTACAAATCCTTGCTCGGCCACTCGTTGTGAAAAGGCATGACGTTGCGGTATTCCAGGAAATCCACGTGCAGGCGCGCCGCCAGCGTTTGCGCCGCTTCGTCCAGCGCGTGCCGCGCCGCTTCCGTGCCGGCAACGATGCCGCCATAGACGCAAAACGGCAGCGAAGACAACGAATGCCCGAACAGCCGGCTGTCGATTTCCGCCAGCGGCAGCACGCCGCGGATGACGCCGCCTTCCTCGGCCAGCAGGAAGTGGGTGCGGTGGCCGAAGGCCCGCTCTATCACCTCTTTCCAGCCGGCGCGGTGAAAGAACGTGGCGGTCGGGGAAGCGTAAACGAATGAGTCCCAGCGCGCGGCGTCGGCTGCCGTCATCGGGCGCACCCGCAGGGCGGCGGCGAACGGCGCGCGCGCGCTCACGCTGCGCGCTCCATGAACACGCGATCCATGCGGTCCCAGCGGAAATCCCGCAGCAGCGCCTGGATGCGCGATTCCATGCGCGTCAGGTTGACGTAGTGGCGGAACCGCGTCTTGGCCGAGATGCCCTGTTGGCGCGGCTGCTCCGGGTCGAGCTCCCATGGGTGGAAGTAGAAAATGCACGGCTCGCCGTCTTCCCTGTTGACCCGGCGCATGAGCCAGCGCGAAGCCTGGTAGGGCAGCAGCCGGAAATAACCGCCGCCCGCCGCCGGCAGGTTGCGGCCCATGAGCGACACGGTGGTGGGGGGCAGCTCCAGCACGCCGCCCTCGCCGCGCGGGTAGTGGGCGAAGCGCGGCGCCTCGGGCATGCCGTAGTGGTCGTGGCGGATGGGGTAGATGCTGGAGCTGTACCGGTAGCCGGCTTCCTGCAACACGTCGAGCGCCCACAGGTTGCCGGCGCCGATGGAGAAGCTGGGGGCGCGGTAGCCGATTACCGGGTTGCCGGAGATGTCTTCCAGCAGTTTCTTGGCGTGTGTGACGTCCTCGCCGAATTCGTTGCGGTTCTGTTCGCTGACGCGGCGGTGGCCGTAGCCGTGGCTGGCAACCTCATGGCCGTTGTCGACGATGCGCCGCACCATGGCCGGGTAGCGCTCGGCGATCCAGCCCAGGGTGAAGAAGGTTGCGTGCGCCTGGCCATCGTCCAGCAAGGCCAGCGCGCAGTCGATGTTGCGCTCCACCCGGCATGGCAGGCTCGCCCACTGCGCGCGCGGGATGTGGGGGGCGAAGGCGGAGACCTGGAAATAGTCTTCCACGTCTATGGTCATGGCGTTGGATATCATCGTTAAAACCGCAGTTCCTTCACTACAGAGACACAGAGGCACAGAGAAAACAGTCGGTCACCAAACTGGTGAATGATGTGCGCAGGATTTTTTCCTTGTTTTTGCGAGTTGGGCGATAGAGCCGCCCATCCCTGCGAACCCCGTTTCCACTCGGTGCCTCTGTGTCTCTGTGGTGAAACGCCTTTTCTAAGATCATTCAACACCAAGCCAGCCGTGCAGGAAGGCGGCGATGCGCTGCGAGGCCTGGCCGTCCCAGAATTCCGGGATGCGTCCCGCTTTGCCGCTGCCGTCCAGAACTGCGTCGAAGGCAGCCAGAATCTTGTCCCTGTCCTGGCCGACCACGGTGTTGGTGCCCTCGTCCACGGTGATCGGGCGCTCGGTGTTGTGGCGCAGCGTGATGCAGGGCACGCCGAGCGCGGTGGTCTCCTCCTGGATGCCGCCGGAGTCGGTCAGCACCAGGCGCGCCTGCTGCATCAGCCCGAGCATTTGCAGATAGCCCAGGGGCGGCAGGGTGGTCAGGCTGGGGTTGTCCAGCAGCCGTCCCAGGCCGTGCTTTTCGATTTGCGCGCGGGTGCGCGGATGCAGCGGGAACACCACCGGAATGCGGCGCGCGATCTCGTTCACGGTCTCCAGCAGGGACTGCAGCACATCGGCATGGTCGACGTTGGAGGGGCGGTGCAGGGTCAGCACAGCGTAACCTGCGTCGGGCACGGCATGCCCCAGCGTCTGCGCGGCCGGCACGGCGCGCTTCAGGTTGTGGTGCAGCGTGTCTATCATGACGTTGCCGACGAAATGGATGCGCTCGTCGGCGATACCTTCGCGCAGCAGATTGGCGCGCGCGCTGCGTTCGGTGATGAAGAGCAGGTCGGAAATCTGGTCGGTGAGCACGCGGTTGATCTCTTCCGGCATGGCGCGGTCGTAGCTGCGCAGCCCCGCCTCGACGTGGATCACCGGAATCCCTTTTTTCGAGGCCACCAGGGCGCAGGCGATGGTGGAATTGACGTCGCCCACCACCAGCACCGCAGCCGGCTGCTCGGCGTCCAGCACCGGCTCGAAGCGACGCATGATCTCCGCGGTCTGCACGGCGTGGCTGGACGAGCCGACTTCCAGGTTGATGTGCGGCCGCGGAATGCCGAGTTCCTCGAAAAACTGGTGGTTCATGGCCTCGTCGTAGTGCTGCCCGGTGTGCAGCAAGCGGGCCGGCAGCGCATGCGGGCCGGACTCGAAGGCGGCCATGATGGGCGCGATTTTCATGAAGTTGGGGCGTGCGCCGACGACGCACAGGATGGAGTGTTGCTGCCTATTTGCGCTGTGCATGGGTCTAGTCTGGTTTTCCCTGGGTTTTTCCCGTGGTTTGAAACAGCATCTGGCGCACCAGGGAAACCAGGCGGTGCAGGGTTTTTTCCATGTGGTCCACTTTCTGCGTCAGCCTGTCCAGGCTCGCGGCATGGCCGTCCCACCCCCCCGCCCCGGCCTGCGCGGGCGATTCGTTCGCGGCATACATCGGCGCGTCCGAATCGGCGACTTCCCCGCGCAGATCGGCGATGACTTCTTGCACCGCTTCTTCGTCCAGAGTGTGCTTTTCCGCCAGGAACCCGAGCAGCATCAGGCGGTCGCACAGCATGTTGATCTTGCGCGGGATGCCGCCGGTGTACTGGTAGATGAGGGCATACGCGTCCGCGGTGTAGTTCGGATCGCCCTGCCACCCGACCAGATCGAGACGGTGCTGAATGTAGGCCTGCGTTTCCGCGGCGTCTATCGGACCCAGGTGATACGAGGCGATGACGCGCTGGCGCAACTGCTGCATGCCCTCGCTTTGCAGAGTCCTGCGGAACTCCGGCTGGCCGAGCAGAAAGCTTTGCAGCAGCGGGCGGTCGGCCGACTGGAAGTTGGACAGCATGCGCAACTCCTCCACCGCGCGTGGTGCCAGGTTCTGCGCCTCGTCCACCACCAGCAGCACGCGCTTGTTCTGGCGCAGGCAGCCTTGCAGGAAATCCTCAAGCTTCTTCAGCAGGGTCGCCTTGGTCGCGCCCTCGTGCTCGACGCCGAAAGCCCCTGCCACCATGCGCAACGTGTCTTCGGCGTCGAGCTGCGTGCTCACCAGTTGGGCCGCCACCACGTTCTGGCCTTCCAGTTTCTTCAGCAGTTGGCGCACCAGCGTGGTCTTGCCGGCACCCACCTCTCCGGTGATGACGATGAACCCTTCGGCCAGGCTGAGGCCGTATTCCAGGTAGGCCATGGCGCGCTTGTGGCCCTTGCTGCCGTAGAAAAACCGCGGATCGGGATTGAGCTGGAAGGGTTTTGCGCTGAGTTTGTAGAAGGCTTCGTACATAAAAGGGCCAATGCCTAGAAAGTCATGTTGGCGAGGCCGCTGATCGCGTTTTCCCGGTAGTCGCCCACCGCTTGGTTCGAGTTGCGCTGCTGATGCCGAAGCTCAACTGAGCCGCTGGCCTTTGGGTTGAATTGCCGCGTCAGGCTATAGCGTACGTTCCACAGGTCGTCTTCGCGATCGAAGCTTGGTGTGGTCAGCCTTGACCATCCACCGCTCAGCGTCGATGTGGTCCGCCCTGTGATCTTGAGGCCCCACGCGGCGTTGGTGCCGTACTGTTTGCTGTTGTTGATGGTAGTGATCTGGGATTCGCGGATGGTATTAAATACGCTCAGGGCCACAGTGCTCTTGCCGGTGACGATGCCCAGCGAAGCGGTAAAGCTCTTGCTGATGTATACATCGTTTGTGAGTGTGGGAACCTCAAACGTGAAAAGCACGGGCTTGCCGGTGACGGAATCGACCAGTATCAATTGCCGTCCGGTCGAATCCGTGATGATGAGCGGCATGGTCTGCGATGTGAGTATGTAGGTTCGTGCGTCGACGATATCCTGAAGATAATTGGCAGTCCAGGTCGTGCGCCGCGCGTTATGGCTCAGTTTCAGCGTGTAGGTCTTGCCGAAGAAGCGCTGGCCGTAGCTGGCTTCGAGCGAAGTGCGCGTCGTGGGCGTAATGCCGAAGCCGGCGTTCCAGTATGACCCGCCGGTACTGGCGCCGGCGGCTGCAGCGTAGGTGTTGCGCTCGTCGCCGCCCGTCGCGAATACGCGGAGCTTGGGCGTGAGATTGTACCCCAGCGTTGCCGAACCCTGGTCAAACTCCCGATCGACGGTCTGGTCGGTGTAGCCGACTTTCTGTTTGCTGTAGTTCAGTCCCCAGAACAATTGGTTGAAGGATGTCCCGCTGTTCAGCGCCAGGCTGACGGTATCGCCCGTGCTGCTTGCCCCACCGTTGCTGTAGCCGGTGTAGTCGTGCGTGTAGCGCGCGTCCCCGCTCGCAAAGGAACCGAATCGATGGCGCAGATAGGGGCTCAGGCCCAAGGTGCGGTAGGTGGCGATATTGCTGGTATCGGCAGTGTTCGTGCCGATCGGACCCAGCAGCGAGAGGTTCTGCTGTCCGATCCGCGCCGTGGCGTCCATGTAAAAGGTTTCGTCCACCAGTGTTGCATTGGCCGTGCCATTTAGTTGATGGTAGGCTCTGGAAGTGGTTTGCACTTGCCCGAAGGTGATCGGGCTGCGCAGGGAGTAATCGACGCTGGTCTTTATCCGCCCTGTGCCGCTGGTGGCAATCGAAACGCCCGGATTGATCTCGGTAGTGAAACCGCCCAGTTCCTGCCCTGCTGGCGAGAGATTTACGTTGTCCGAGTATCTCTCGCTCACTGATACGTTGGGCGTAATTTTCCAATATCCCGCCATTGTCGGCAGGGATGGCAGGGCCAAGGTCATCAGCAGCAGCAGTCGCGATGGCAACAGTTTGCCGGGGTGGGCTATCCGCCCGATTTTATCCGCCATAACCACCATAGTTTCCGTAGTAGTAGTTGGTTCCAGGCAGCGCGGTCGTCTTGTTGAGCACCATGCCGATCACCTCGCAAGACTCGATCTGGGAGAGCGCTTCCTTGAGTGCTCCCTGCGGCGTTTTTTCCGCTTCCACCACCATCACGATCTGGCCCATGTGCGCGGCGAGTACGCCGGCCTCGCTGGTCGCCAGCAGGGGTGGCGAATCGAAAATGACGATGCGGTCGGGGTAGCGATGCTGGATGTCGCGGATCAGGCTGTTCATGGCCTCGCTGGCGAGCAGTTCGGTGGCCTGCCGATAAGTGCGGCCCGCGGGCAGTATGGTGAGGTTGTCGATGTCCGTCTTGATCAGTACGTCGGCGAGCCCAAGCTGCTCGTCCCGCAGCACGTCGAGCAGCCCTCTCTCCGCGTGCAGGCCGAGGTAGTGCGGGATGCGCGGCTTGGCCACGTCGGCGTCCACGAGCAGCACGGTGCGGTCCATTTCCATGGCGATGCTGATGGCCAGGTTGATGGCGCAAAAGCTTTTCCCCTCACCGGGCAGCGAGCTGGTGACCATGATCAGGTTGCCGTTCCTGATCGGCGCGGCCCCCTGGCCGAAAGCGTTCATCAGCAAGGGGCGCTTGATCAGCCGGAATTCTTCGGCGATCTGGCTGCGTTCCCCGTCCGGCGTGACCAGGCCCATTTTCTTGAGCTTGGCGCGATTGATGCTCTGTGCTGGGGCGCCTGAGTCGGTGGGTTGCGCCGGGCGCACAGCCGCCTGGGGCACGGATTTCTCCTCGGGCGCGGAATGTTGCGCGGCTTCGGGGGCGCGCACAGCCAGTTCGATCGGGCTGTCGGGAGCAGGCGTCTGGGGGGGCGGAGCCACAAACGCTGGCTCGGTCCTGCTCAGTTTGTTGACGGCTTTTTCGATAATGCTCATAGGTGGGCTTCCCTGGGTTCCGCAGGCATCACGCCGTGCGCGCCATCAGCAGTTGCAGTGCCATCAGCACGCCGTAGGCGCCGAGCAGGCTGAGGAAGGACAAGGCGTAGGCCAGCAGGCCCTTTTTCTTCTTGCGCTTTGCTTCGATTGTTTCGGTTAAGGACACGGCACCCAGCAACGGCAAGCCGGTGAGCTCGCGCAACGACTGCCGGTCGTCCACGGTGCGCCGCAACTGGCTGATGAGGAAAGCCAGGACGATGCCGCCCCCGATGCCGCCGAGCAGCACCAGCGAGAGCAACAGCGGGCGGTTGGGGCCGGAAGGGGTGAGCGGCACGCGCGGCGGGTCGATTACGCGGAAATCGACGGTGTCGGCGCGGGACTCCACGTCGCTCGATAGCGATGCCGATTCGCGCCGGGCAAGCAGCGCCTGGTAATTGGATTTGTACACGTCGTAGTCGCGCATGAGCTGGGTGTAGTCGGCCTCGACCTGGGGCGTCTTGTCCGCGGCGGCCTTGAGCTGGCCGTAGCGGCTGGAATATTCGTTAACCCGCGCCCGTAGCGAGGCAACGGTGGCTTCCGCCTCGGCCAGGGAGATGGTGAGTTGCTGGTAGACCGGGTTTTGCGCTTTGGCAGCGGCTGCCGTCGCCGGTTTCTTGAGGGCGGCTTCCTGTTTTTTCTGTTCTTCAAGCTGCGCGATGATGCGCTTGGTGGAAATGATGTCGGGATGCTGCTCGGTGTATTGCAGGCGCAGCGAGTCCATCTGTTTCTGCAACGACTTGATGCGCTCGTCCAGTTCCGGGTTCGCCGGTGCGGCTGGCACGGCGGAAGCGGCGCCGCTCCCGATCTCCGGCTCCTCGTCGGCAAGCTGCCGTTTGAGTTGGTCGCGCCTGTTGACGGCCTCGGAAAGATCGAGCGCAGCCTGTTTTTGCGCGGTGGCCGCTGTGGAAAGCTGCGCGTAAAAGTCGCCGCCCTCTCCAGGCATGTTGCCCATGTGCTGGCGCTTGAAATCCCTTAGCGCGTTTTCGGAGGCGACCAGCTTGGCCTCGTAGGACTTGAGTTGTTCTTCGATGAATTTCTGCGACGATGCGATGTCCTTTCTGGTGGTGCCCAGGCTGCTTTCCACGAAAATGGTCAGCAGGGATTGCACCACCCGCTTTGCCACATCGGGATTCCTGTGCTGGTAGGAAATGGTGTACAGGTTGTCGCGGCCGGCAGACTCCAGCTTGATCTGCGAAGCCAGGCCGTTGATCAGCTCTTCCATCTGCGCCGGGGATTTCGCCTTGAGGTCGAGATCGGTCATGCGCGCGATCTTCTCCAGGTTGGGCCGGTTGATCAGGGTGCGGGTCATCATGCCGACCTGCTGATCGGAGTTGGGTGCCACCGTCAGGCCGGCCAGCAGCGGCTGCAGCAGGCTTTGCGTGTCGACGTACACCCGCGCCGAGGCCTGGTAGCTGTCCGGCAGGGTGTACACCGCGACCCAGCCGGCGGCCGAGACTATCCAGGCGACGATAACGATGTACCAACGTCTGCGCCAGATCGCTCTGGCATAGGACATCAGTTGTGCAAAGGCTTCATGCATGGCTTGACTCTAAAAACCAACCCGCAACACCCCCGCCCGTTGGAACGCAGCAGGAACGAGCTTTGCAGGCCGGGGGCTGTTAGAAGAAACTTTCGGGAATGATCAGCACGTCGCCGGGGCGCACTTCCACGTTGGCCGACACGTCGCCGCTCTTGACCAGGTCTTCCAGGCGCACGCGGAACTGTTGCTGTTTGCCGTCCACCGTGCGCAGGATGATCGCCTTGTTGCCCGCTGCGATATCCGTGATGCCGCCCACCGCGATCATGAGGTCGATCAGGGTCATGTTTTCCCGATAGTTGAGCGCCTGTGGCCTGGTGGCCTGGCCGACGATGCGGATTTGCTGGCTGAAGGGCCCGACGCCGCCGGCAACGATGACGGTGACGATGGGTTCCTGGATGTACTTCGACAGGGATTTCTCGATGTCGCGAGCCAGTTGTGTCGGTGTCTTGCCGCTGGCCGGCAGATCTTCGATCAGGTTCATGGTCATTTTGCCGTCCGGCCTGACCGGAAACGAGCCGGATACTTCCGGATTGCGCCAGACGAACACGCTGACGCTGTCGCCCGGGCCGATCAGGTAGTTCCAGTCATACAGCTTGTCCGCCTTGGCGGGCGCGGGCGGGTGGGCTGACGTGGCGCAGCCGCCCAGCAGGAGCGCTGCCATCGTCAGGATGGAAAACCAGAAACGCTTTGCATTCGACATATTCGTATTCACTGCTTTCCCCCAAAAAATACAGACCATTGCCTGGCAATGGCCGGATTATCCCATATATCGTCACGGAATTCGGACAACTTGAGCTGCATCATCCGTGCCTGTCGCTGCCCAGTTTCGGCGCCGGGTACCCCCCAGGCCGAAGTCCTAAGTTAATTGTAGCAAAACCCGGGCCACCTACCCGGAGCTAGGCTTGGCGCCGGTGGGTGCTCTGTTCATTGCTGCAAGGCAGCGGCGCTTTGGTCGCAATTTCGACGCTGGTGACGAAGTTTTGGCTTAGCGCTCTTGCCTCTAGTGCAGCGAGCGCGGCCAGGCGGTATCATGGCAAGCACCAAGCTACACACCGACAAGGACAGACCCGTGACCGACGATTCCCTTGAGGCGCTGCGCCGTGAGGTCCGCGCTTTCGCCGAGGCGCGCGATTGGCAGCAATTCCACACGCCCAAAAACCTGGCCATGGCTTTGAGCGTGGAAGCGGCCGAACTGCTGGAGCCGTTCCAGTGGCTTACGCCGGAGCAGAGCGGCATGCTCGATGCCGAGCGGCGCGAGCAGGTGCAGCAGGAAATGGCCGACGTGCTGATCTATCTGGTGCGCCTGGCGGATGTGCTGGGCATCGATCTGGCTGCTGCGGCGGCCGAGAAAATGCGGCTCAACGCGGCGAAATACCCCGTGGATAAGGCAAAGGGCAACGCCGCCAAGTACAGCAAGCTATAGCCGAGGGCTCCCGCGCGGTGCTCGGGTATAATTCACGGCCCGACAGTCCCGCGAGCGCATGATCATGAGCTACTATCAAAAACACGTGTTTTTTTGCACCAACCAGCGCGAGCCGGGTGCCGCCTGCTGCGGCAACCACCAGGCCCAGGAAATGCGCGACTACGCCAAGGCGCGCATCAAGAAACTGCACCTCGACGGCCCCGGCAAGATACGCATCAACAGCGCCGGCTGCCTCGACCGTTGCGATCGGGGGCCGGTGATCGTGGTGTATCCCGAGGAGGTCTGGTACACCTACGTGGACCAGTCCGACATCGACGAGATCGTCGACGAGCACCTGGTGCATGGCCGCGTCGTGGAGCGGCTGAAGATTTGACGCGCTACAAGCTGCGCATCGCCTGCCCGGGGGGCCGGATAGAAACGGTGATCAACGATCCCGGCCCGCAGCGCCGCGGACTCGCACTCATCGCCCATCCGCATCCCCTGCACGGCGGCAGCATGGACAACAAAGTGGTGCTCACCATGGCCAGGACCCTGCTGGAACTGGGTTACGTCGCGGTGCGGCCGAACTTCCGCGGCGTCGGCATGAGCGAGGGCGACCACGACCACGGGCAGGGCGAGGTGGAGGATATGCTCGCCATCGCGGAGTTCGTTCGCGGCCGCTACCCGGCGCTGCCGCTGCAACTGGCGGGATTTTCCTTCGGCGCCTACGTGCAGACGCAGGTCAGCCGCGTGCTGGACAGCAGCAGGGTGGTGCTGGTCGGCCCCGCGGTCAATATGTTCGATTTCGGCGCGGCGCCGGCTCACGCGCACGTCATCCACGGCGAACGGGACGAACTGGTTCCGCTGCCGGCAGCGCGTTCCTGGGCCGATGCGCATGGATTGGGCGTTACCGTGGTGCCGGGCGCGGACCATTTTTTCCACGGCAAGCTGACCCAACTCAAGCATATCGTGACCGAACTATGCCGCAACTAAGTGCCCGCGGGCTGCGCAAGTTTTACGGCGACACCGAGGTGGTGGCCGGCATCGACCTCGCCATCGAACCGGGCGAATGCTTCGGCCTGCTGGGCCCCAACGGCGCCGGCAAGACCACCACTCTGCGCCTGTTGCTCGGCCTGATCGAGCCGGATGCCGGCGAGATTTCCATGCTCGGGCTGTCCATCCCCCACGACGCCCGCCGCGCCCGGCTCAAGGTCGGCGTGGTGCCGCAGTTCGACAACCTCGACCCGGATTTCACCGTGCGCGAGAACCTGCTGGTTTACGGGCGCTATTTCGGCATGGGGGAGGCGCAAATTGCCGCGCGCATGCCGGATTTGCTGGAGTTCGCCGGCCTCGGCACGCGCGCCGAGGCGCGCATCCAGACACTCTCCGGCGGCATGAAACGGCGGCTCACCCTGGCGCGCGCGCTCATTAACGATCCCGACGTGATCTTCCTCGACGAGCCCACCACCGGCCTCGATCCGCAGGCGCGCCACGTCATGTGGCAGGGCCTGCGGCGGTTGCTCGGCGAGGGCAAGACCATAGTGCTCACCACCCACTTCATGGAAGAAGCGGAACGCCTGTGCGACCGCGTCGCCATCATGGACCGGGGCCGCATCATCGCCGAAGGCGCGCCGCGCGCACTGGTCGAAACCCACATCGAACCCAGCGTGGTGGAAGTCTACGGCGAACACGTGTCGGCATGGAGCACGGAATTCGGCGCCAGGCTGTGCGAGCGCTTCGAGATGGCCGGGGAAACCTTGTTCTGCTACACCCGCAACGGCGACGCGCTGCTGCAAAACCTGCGCGCACAGAGCGGCATGCGCTATTTGCACCGCCCGGCGAATCTGGAAGACGTATTCCTCAAGCTCACCGGCCGGGATCTGAGGGACTGATGGCGCGCCGACACTTCTTCCGCATGCCGGCACTGAGCCTGCGCTTCATCCCGGTATGGCGGCGCCACTTCCTGGTGTGGCGCAAGCTCGCCATTCCCTCCATCCTCGGCAACCTGGCCGACCCCTTACTTTACATGCTGGGCCTGGGCTACGGCCTGGGCAGCCTGATGCCGCAGGTGTCCGGCGTGCCCTACATCGCCTTCCTCGCCGCCGGCACCGTGGCCTACAGCACCATGAACAGCGCCACCTTCGAAGTGCTGTATTCCGGCTTCTCGCGCATGCACGTGCAAAAAACCTGGGAAGCCATCCTCAACGCCCCCATGGTGCTGGACGACGTGCTCATGGGCGAATGGGTGTGGGCCGCGAGCAAGAGCCTGCTCTCCGGCATCGCCATCCTGCTCATCATCTGGGTGCTGGGGCTGTACCAGTCGTTCTGGCTCACCTTGTGGATCATCCCGCTGGTATTCCTGATCGGCCTGTGCTTCGCCGCCATGGGGCTGGTGATGACGGCCGTTTCCCCCAGCTACGACTTCTTCATGTACTACTTCACCCTCGTCATCACGCCCATGGTGCTGCTGTGCGGCGTGTTCTTCCCGGTGTCGCAACTGCCGCCGCTGCTGCAGGCCGTATCGGCCTGGCTGCCGCTGACCCATGCCATCCAGTTGGTGCGGCCGCTGTTGCTGGGGAATGTGCCGGCAGGCGCCTGGCTGCATGTGCTGGCGCTGCTGGCGTATGGTGGGGTGGGGTTCTATGTGGCGCTGGGGCTGACCAGAAGGCGGCTGCTCAAGTAGCGGCGCCGCGACCGCCCGATCAACCAGTCTGGCTTGTCTCCGGATTAGACATCTGCGGCCGGAGAGGTCATTCGTTATTCATGATGCGTGCCGATGTGTTGACGGTGTTATCCCTCTGGCCTATCTTCCGACGCTGAATGTCTTGCCTTCGAAATGCCGCCGGTGTCCGAATATTCAAAGGACGAGGGGCTTTGACGAACGCACGTGGGCCGAATGGTTGGCACACAATATCGCTACAAACCATATGGGGGTACCAGATGAAATCGATGCGTTTGTTCGCGGTTATCGCAATGATTGCAATTGGCCGAGTCGCCTTTGCGGAGCCACCGAGCCCAGAAGATGAGGCGCTGCTCACACAGTTACGTCAAATGGCCAAGCAGCAGGGCATGCAGCTTACTCAAGATCAGGAGCAACGTTTTCTGGAACAGCAGCATGCCTTGCGCGACCGCGTAAAAATACTTGGCCTCGGCCTTATGATGGGGATGCCTGGGGCGCGGCAAGGTTCCTCGGCTGCTTTGCCCCAACAGCCAGATGGGCACTCAACCGACCGCCAAAGATCTGAGTCGGAAGAGACGTTGGCCGAAAGAATAGCGCGCTTGCCGTCGCGTCCGGCCGAGTTTGTCGTGGCGGACCGAAAGGACGGCTTCAGCATTAACGGACGCGCCTTTGTTGATCCGGAAGGTGTCATCAAGAACTACGCTGTCCAACCGGTTACCGGGATGGTGACTTACTTGGTGGATGTGGGAAAGGGTGTGTTTTTTGTCAGGACAACCCGCGCCGGTGCCGACGCTGAACCAATAACTGTTGCCACCGCTACGCGCTCCGACTCCGGTTGGCAGGTTGAGACAGCAACTGGAAAACGGATCAGCGGCCAAAAGCTCACTCTACTGGCCGCTGGTCTGCTGGTGGCCCGCAATAATTCCGCATTCCTTTACGTGCCGGGCAAAGGCCTTCGAAATACAGTCGTTCCGGAGGGATATGTCGTTGCCCATTTTCAGCGGGGCGATGTGGGCGATACGGGTTTTATGCTGGTTGAGCGGGACAAGAAGGATGTGAAGCAAGGAGTTGGCGGCCTGTTCGATAGTTTCAAGTCGCTAGGTGCGACTATCGGCCTCAATAAACAGGAAGACTACGCTTTGTTTGGATTTTCGAGCGGGAAGCTGATCCCCATGAACATATCGGAATCGGACAAGACTGTCGGCGAATACTCCAATTGCCGCAAGAGGAACGCGCTGGTCAATGACTGCGCCAACATGGATTTCCGGGAGTCCCTCTATTCCAATACGGGCCGCAACGTTGGTCACTACTATTGGCGTATCAACTGGTTCGCCACTCAGTCCGGACCGATCCTGATTGCTCAGGAAAACGGCCTAAAGGACATCACTTTCACCGACTTGGCTTCTGGCAAAAAAGTGACTGCCTTCTCCCGTGGGCTGGGTATTAACGGTTACGACGCCTTGCAGAATGCTGAGGGCAAGGTGAAAGTGACGGCAAGGCTTGGCTTTTCGACCGAAACCATCGAGGACGCTCAAGGATTTCTTGCAAGCACTCCTGAAATTCGTTCGCCGGGCGGTGATGAGGTTCCATCTCAAACAGAAGCGGTGGGAAGCGGCAAACAATAGGATGCCAGCCGAGCGTACGCTACATCCACTGCTGGGAAATGTTCCGGCCAATGCCCGGACGCACGTGCTTGCGTTGCTAGGGTTGACCAGAAGACGGTTCTCAAGTGATCGTGTGGCGTGCTTCCAGCTACCGCTTTCGTGTTTGGTGTCACTGAGTGGGAAATTTTGCTATGATGCCCATATCTACTGGAATTGGAGGGGCAAATGACGACCGTTATCGTGTCCGACAAGGGCAGAGTGGTTTTGCCCGTGGAGTTGAGAAAGCGGCTGGGCATAGTTCCCGGCGTGCGCCTGGACGTCGAGCTGTCTGAAGACGGTCAGGGCGTGGTGCTACGGCAGGCGTCCATGCATGGCAAGAAGCCGGCTTCGGTGTTGTTCGACCGCATCGTCAATAAAGGTCAGCCGGTCCCGGTTGAGCATCTCCAGGGGTTGGTGGCGGCACAGAAACTCGCCGAAGAGAAAAAGCTTTGATTGCGCTGGATACGAATATTTTGGTCCGCGTCATCGCCCGCGACGAAAGCAGTGATCCGGAGCAGCGGAAGGCAGCGCAAGCGTTGCTGTCGTCGGATCAAGATATGTTTATTCCGGTTACGGTGGTGCAGGAGGTCGAGTGGGTTCTACGGGCGGTGTATCGGGTCGCATCCGAGGAAATTGCCGACATATTCTCTGACCTGCTGGAGGTGGAGAATCTGATCGTTGATCGTGCCGCAGCGGTATCAAAGGCCGTAGATTGGTATCGTGCGGGCCTCGACTTTTCCGATGCGCTGCATTTGAGCTTGAGCTCGCACTGTGACCAATTTGCTACGTTCGACCGCAAGTTTGAGACGGCTGTGGACCGTCTTAGAATCAAGCCCCAGGTTTTTCAGCTTCGTTAGCCGCCTGTTAAACTCCCGCCGCCTGGATGTCCGCATGGTACGAACTGCGCACCATAGGCCCGCAGGCAGCGTTTCTGAAACTCATCTCCTCCGCCGCCCGCCGTAACGCGGCGAACTGTTCCGGCGTGACGTAGCGCGTCACCGGCAAATGGTGCTGCCCCGGCTGCAGGTACTGGCCGACGGTGAGCATGTCCACGCCGTGCGCCCTCAGGTCGCGCATCGTTTGCAGCACTTCCTCGTCGCTTTCCCCCAGACCCACCATGATGCCGGATTTGCTCGGGATGTCCGGGTGGCGCGCCTTGAAATCCTGGAGCAGCTTGAGCGAATGGGCGTAGTCCGCGCCGGGCCGGGCGGCCTTGTAGAGGCGCGGGACGGTTTCCAGGTTGTGGTTCATGACGTCCGGCGGGCAGGTGCCCAGGATTTCCAGAGCCAGGTCCAGGCGCCCGCGGAAGTCCGGGGTGAGGATTTCGATTTTGGTCTGCGGCGAGGCCTCGCGCACGGCGCGGATGCAGTCGGCGAAGTGCTGTGCGCCGCCGTCCCTGAGGTCGTCCCGGTCGACGCTGGTGATGACCACGTATTTGAGCCGCATCGCCGCGATGGTGGCGGCGAGGTGGGCCGGCTCGTCCGCGTCGGGCGGCAGCGGCTTGCCGTGGCCGACGTCGCAGAACGGGCAGCGCCGCGTGCACAGGTCGCCCAGGATCATGAAGGTGGCGGTGCCGTGGCGGAAGCATTCGCCGAGGTTGGGGCAGGAGGCTTCCTCGCACACGGTGTGCAGCTTGTGGCTGCGCAGGATTTGCTTGAGCTCCAGAACTTCCGGGCTGTTGGGCGATTTGGCGCGTATCCAGTCGGGTTTTTTCAGGGCCGGCTGGGGCACGATCTTGATGGGGATGCGCGAAGTTTTGGCGCGGCCCTTGTGTTGTTCGAGGTCAATGGTCATGGCGGCATTTTACCGCAGAGGTGCCGCGGCCGCAGAAAGGAAATTGCCGGGCGGCGCGAGGTTGCGCTGCAACGCCTGCAGCAGCTTTACGCTTAGCGCTTCCAGGCCGTCGGCAACGCCGAGGTCGCGGGTCTGCGTCACCTCCAGCCCTGCATAGCCGCACGGGTCGATGGCCGCGAACGGCGCCAGGTCCATGTCCACGTTGAGGGCAAGGCCGTGGTAGCTGCAGCCGTGCTTGATGCGCAGGCCCAGCGCGGCGATTTTGCGGCCGTCCACGTAGACGCCGGGGGCGTCTTTGCGCGCCTGCGCCGTCACTCCGCAATCCGCCAGCACTTCGATCATCGCCTGTTCCATGCGGGTCACCAGTTCGCGCACGCCATAGCCGCGCCGCTTCAGGTCGATCAGCAGGTAGGCGACGATCTGGCCGGGGCCGTGGTAGGTGATCTGGCCGCCGCGGTCGATCTTGACGACGGGGATGGCGGTGGCGCGCGGCAGGTGCTCCGGCTTGCCGTTGAGGCCCAGGGTGTAGACCGGCGGGTGTTCGAGCAGCCAGATTTCGTCCACGGTGGCGGCATCGCGCTGCGCGGTGAATTCCTGCATCGCAGCCCAGGTGGGCAGGTATTCCGCCACGCCCAGACGGCGCACGACGAGCCCGCTCACAGCGCCATGGACACCAGCGGATGGCCGGACAGTTCGCGGTAAAGCGCGTCCAGTTGCGCCTTGGAGGTGGCGTGGATGGTGCAGGTCAGGCTCAGATACTTGCCGCCGCTGCTGGCGCGCATTTCCACCGTGGCGGCGTCGAAATCCGGGGCGTGGCGCAGCACGATGTCCAGCATGGTTTGGGCGAAGTCGTCCTGCATCTGGCCCATGATCTTGACCGGGAAAGTGCAGGGGAATTCGAGCAGGCTGTCGTTCATGTCAGTTGCCCGGTGCGCGCATGACGGTGGCCTTGTAGTGCTGATACAGCTCGTACATGCGGCGGCCGAGCGGGCCGGGCTTGCCGCTGCCGACCGCTTTGCCGTCCAGGGTGACGACGGCCAGCACTTCGCGTGTGGACGAGGTGAGCCATATTTCCTCGGCGCTGCGCAGCTCGAATTCGGAGATCTCCCGCACTTCGTGGGCGATGCCATGTGCGGCCGCGAGTTCCAGCACCACGTCGTAGGTGATGCCGGGCAGTATCAAATGGGTCTTGGGCGGCGCCAGCAGCACGCCCTGGCGCACCACCAGGATGTTGCTGGCGGCGCCTTCGGTAAGGAAGCCGTCGCGCAGCAGTATGGTTTCGGCAGCACCCGCGTCCACGGCAAACTGGCGCAGCAGGACGTTGGGCAACAGCGAGATCGCCTTGATGTCGCAGCGCAGCCAGCGGTTGTCGAGTGCGGTTACGGCAGCGACGCCGCTCTCGCGCTGGCTCTGCGTCGGCGTCACCAGCGGGTTGACCATGAGAAAAACCGTCGGCGCCACGCCCTTGGGAAAGGCGTGGTCGCGCTTGGCCACGCCGCGCGTGATGTGCAGGTAGATGTACTGGTCCTCGCCGGGATTGTGCTCGAGCAGCGCCCGCATCAGTTCGGCCCATTCGGCCGGGGTGTGCGGATTGTCCAGGCGGATGCCGTCCAGGCTGTGCTGCAGCCGCGCCAGGTGTTCGCCCAGGCGGAACGGGTGGCCGGAATAGACCGGGATGACTTCGTACACCCCGTCGCCGAAGATGAAGCCCCGGTCGAGCACCGGGACGCGGGCTTCGGCGATGGGCAGGAACCGGCCGTTGAGGTAAACGACTTCTGTCATTTGAACAGCAGCTTCAGGCTATCCCAGGTGCGGCCGAAAATGCCGCCAATTTGAATGTTGTCGAGCGAGGTCAGCGCGTATTCGGCGTAGGGCTGCCCGTCCAGGCTCAGTTTCAGCGTCCCCACGCGCTGCCCGGCGCCGATGGGGGCGAGCAGCGGCTGCGTGGTGGTCATGCTGGCCTTGAGGCGCGAATAGTAGCCGCGCGGGATGGCTATGTACATGTCTTGCCTGAAACCGGCGCGCAGTTGGTGCTCGCTGCCTTTCCACACCGGTAATGTGGCGACGGCCTGGTCCTTGGCATACATGCGCACGGTGTCGAAGAACTGGAAGCCGTAATTGAGCAGCTTCTGGCTTTCCATGGTGCGGGCGTTGTCGGAGTCGGTGCCGAGCACCACCGAGATGAGCCGGCGCGGTCCGCGCCGCGCCGAGGTGATGAGGCAGAAGCCGGCGGATTCGGTGTGGCCGGTTTTCATGCCGTCGACGTAGGGATCCAGCCACAGCAAGCGGTTGCGGTTGGGCTGGGCGATGTTGTTGTACTTGTATTCCTTGATGGAATAAAGCGGGTAGAACTCGGGGAAGTCGCGAATGATCGCCGCGGCCAGCAGGCTCAGGTCATGGGCCGTGGTGTAGTGCTGCGGGTGCGGCAGGCCGGTGGAGTTGACGAAATGGGTGTTGGTCATGCCCAGCCGCTGCGCTTGCTGGTTCATCATCTGGGCGAAGGTTTCTTCGCTGCCGGCGATGGCTTCGGCCAGCGTGATGCAGGCGTCGTTGCCGGACTGGATGATCATGCCGTGTATGAGTTGATCCACGGTCACCGGCTTGTTGGGTTCGACGAACATGCGCGAGCCTTCGGTGCGCCAGGCTTTTTCGGATACCGGCAGGGTCTGCTCCGCGCTCAGCCGTCCCTGTTCGAGGGCGGCGAAAGTCAGGTAGGCCGTCATCAGCTTGGTGAGCGAGGCCGGCTCTATGCGCTCGTTGGCGTTCTGGCTGACCAGGGTCTGGCCGCTGTTGAAGTCGGTCAGCACGTAGGATTTGGCCGCAAGGGCGGGGGCCGGAGGCAGCGGCAGGGCGGATTGTTCGGCGTGGACCAGAGGGGCGAGAAAAGCGAAAAGAACGAGTGTGAATAGCTTCATCGGGGTGTATGGCGCAAAGGTTCGATTATACCGCAGGGGGGTTAGCGCACCAATTGCAGCGCGGTAACGTTCAGGCTCTGCTGCAGCAAAGCCGCGGCCTGCGCGGCTTCCGCCTGCGAGTGGTAGGGGCCGAGATGGACCCGGTAGAGCCCGTTGGCGCTGAGGATTTGCATGGCGTCGGCAAGGGCGCCCATCTGCTGGCGGATGCGGCTGCCGAAGCTTTCCGCGTTTTGCTGCGAGTTGAATGCGCCCAGTTGCAGATAGATGCCGCTGCGGTCGCTCACCACGGGCAGCGCGGGTATGGCGGCATTTTGTTGTTGCTCCGGCGCAGGCACCGGGACCGGCTTGGCCGGGTCGATGGCTTCGACTACGACCTGGCCACTGCCGTTTTGCACGATGCCAAGTTTGTAGGCAGCCGTGTAGGAGAGGTCGATCACGCGGTCGCTATGGAAAGGGCCGCGGTCGTTGATGCGCACGATGACCGATTTGTTGTTGCGCGGATTGGTCACGCGGGCGTAGCTCGGGATCGGCAGGGTGGGGTGGGCCGCGGTCATGCCGTACATGTCGTAAGGTTCGCCGGAAGAGGTCTTCTGGCCGTGGAACTTGCGCCCGTACCAGGACGCGATGCCGCGCGCCTTGTAGCCGGTGTAGCCGTTGTCGGGAACGTATTGCTGGCCGAGCACGGTATAGGGGTTGTTGGCGTATTTGTGCAGCGGCTCGACTTTTGGTTCGGCGTCGGGGACGGCCTCCAGGTTGGGCGGCGGAGTGGCGCCGGGGCCATCGTCCTGGTAGTAGCCGCCGGGCTTGGCCGCACTGCCGGTAACGGGTTTTTCGGCGCGGTTCGGCGACCCCTGGCGCTGCGGCGCCGTGCCGCAGCCGCTCAGTTGGAACGCGGCCAGTGCGGCGAGTAGCAGCCAGGCGCCGCGGCGCGTGTGGACGGCAGTGCTGCGACACTCTCTCGTCATGTTTTCACCAGCTTCCTGTGCGCGTGTATGCTCATCAAAATACCAAAACCCACCAGCACTGTCACCATCGAAGTGCCGCCGTAGCTTATCAGCGGCAGCGGCACTCCCACCACCGGCAGGATGCCGCTCACCATGCCCATGTTGACGAAAGCGTAGGTGAAGAAGGTGAGGGTGATGCCGCCCGCCAGCAGGCGCGAAAACAGGTCGCGTGCGTTGGCGGCGATCATCAGCCCACGGCCGATCAGGGCGAGGAACAGCAGCAGCAACAGCAGGTTGCCGATGAGGCCGAACTCTTCGCCGAAGACCGCGAAGATGAAATCGGTGGTGCGCTCCGGCAGGAAGTCCAGGTGCGCCTGGGTGCCCTTGAGCCAGCCCTTGCCGAGCGCGCCGCCCGAGCCCAGCGCGATGGTCGACTGTATGGTGTGGTAGCCCGCTCCGAGAGGGTCCTGGGAAGGGTCGAGCAGGGTCAGGATGCGCTGGCGCTGGTAGTCGTGCAGTACCGACCACAGCACCGGCAGGCTGGCGCCGAATGCGACGGCGAGGCCGAGCAGGATGCGCCAGCTCAGGCCCGCCAGGAACAGCACGTAAAAGCCGGAGGCGGAAATCAGCAGCGCGGTGCCCAGGTCCGGCTGCTTGGCGATGAGCCCCACCGGAGCGATCAGCAGCAGGGCGGCGATGGCGTAGTCCTTGAGCCGCAGCGTCGCCTCGTTCTTGTCGAAATACCAGGCGAGCATGAGCGGCATGGCGATCTTCATCAATTCGGAAGGCTGGATGCGCCCCACCCCGATATTCAGCCAGCGCCTCGCCCCGTGGCTGATGTCGCCAAACAGGGCCACCGCCAGCAGCAGCGCCAGGCCTAGGACGTAGGTGGGCAGGGCGAGCCGCATCAGGTGCTGCGGCGGTATGCTGGCGACGACCCACATCAGGCCGAGCGCCACCACCATGTTCATCAATTGGCTGGTCACCTTGTCCAGGTGCTGGTCCGATGCGCTATACAGCACCACCAGGCCCACCGCCATCAGGGCCGCGAGCAAGGTGAGCAGGAAGCCATCCAGTGGGGCGACCATGCGCAGCAGCAGGCGTCTAATCATGATCCGGCTCCTCGGTGGCGGCGTCCTGGACCAGCGTGGGCGCGTCCGGCAGTTTGCCGAGCAGGTAGTAGTCGAGCACCTTGCGCGCAATCGGTGCCGCCGTGGTGCCGCCGTGGCCGCCGTTTTCCACCAGCACGGCCACGGCGATCTTGGGATCGTCCGCTGGCGCGAAGGCAATGAACAAGGCATGGTCGCGATTGCGCTCCGACACCCGGCTTTCCACGTATTTCTCGGTCTGCTTGATGGCGATGACCTGGGCCGTGCCGGTCTTGCCGGCGATCGGGTAGAGCGCGTTCATGCCGGCCTGCGCCGCGGTGCCTCCGGGCCGGGTGACGTCGACCATGGCGCCCTTCACCAGTTCGAGATTCTCCGGCTTGAGCGCGAGGCGGAACAGCGACTGCGGCTGGAGCATGCTCACCGCGCCGCTTCGCGCGTCTTCGATGCTCTTCACCAGTTGCGGACGGTTGGTGACGCCGTCGTTGGCGAGCGCCGAGGTGGCCACGGCGAGTTGCAGCGGCGTGGCCAGGTTGTAACCCTGGCCGATGCCCACGCTGATCGTGTCGCCGGCGTACCATTTCTGTTTGTAGCGTTTCATTTTCCATGCTCGCGACGGCAGCAGGCCCGGCACTTCGCCGTCGAGGTCGATGCCGGTCTTGCGCCCGAAGCCGAACTGGCTGATGAAATTGTAGATGTTGTCCGGCCCCAGGTCGTTGGCCAGACCGTAGTAGTACGTGTCGCAGGAGATCACGATGGACCTGCGCAGATCCACCGCGCCGTGCCCGCCCACCTTCCAGTCGCGGTAGCGGTGGCTGCTGCCGGGCAGCATGAAATAGCCAGGGTCGTGGATGGTGTAGGAAGGCGTGCGTTTGCCCAGCTCCAGCCCGGCCATGGCCATGAAAGGCTTGAAGGTCGAGCCGGGCGGATAGGCGCCGCGCAGGCCGCGATTGATCAACGGCTTGTCCGGGGAGTTGTTGAGCGCCTGCCAGTTGGCGGGGTCGATGCCGTCGACGAAAAGATTGGGGTCGAAGCCGGGTTTGCTGACGAAGGCCAGCACGCCGCCGGTCTTCGGCTCGATGGCCACCAGCGCGCCGCGATACTCGCCGAACGCCTTTTCAGCCACTTCCTGCAAACGGCTGTCGAGGTACAGGGTCAGGTTGTTGCCGGAAACCGGAGGGGTGCGCGCGAGCGTCCGCACCGCGCGCCCGCCGGCATCGGTTTCGACCTGCTCGAAGCCGGTGATGCCGTGCAGTTCCTTCTCGTAGCTCTGTTCCAGGCCGATCTTGCCGATGTGGTCGGAACCGCGGTAGTTGGCGGAATCTTCGCTGTCCTCGATGCGGTCCAGGTCGGCGTCGTTGATGCGCCCGATGTAGCCGACCACGTGGGAAATGGTCTCGCCCTGCGGATAGTGCCGGAACAGACGGGCCTTGATGTCGACCCCTGGGAAACGGTAACGGTTGACCGAGAACCGCGCCACCTCGTACTCGTTCAAGCGGGTGCGGATCGGCAGGCTTTCGAAGTTGTGGCTCTCTTCCAGCAGTTTCTTGAAGCGCTTGCGGTCCTTGCCGGTGATTTCCACCAATGCCGCGAGGCTTTCGATGGTGGCGTCCAGATCGTCCACCTTGCTCGGCGTTATTTCCAGCGTGTAAGCGGAATAGTTGTGTGCCAGTACCACGCCGTTGCGGTCCAGGATCAGGCCGCGGTTGGGGACGATGGGGACGATGGATATGCGGTTGTTTTCCGCCAGGGTGCTGTAGTGGCCGTGCTGCAACACCTGCACGTAAAAGAAACGGCTCGCCAGCAGCGCGAACATGAGGACCGCGAAGACGGCACCCACAACCAGCCTGATCCGGAAAAAATGCAGTTCACGCTGCTCGTTCTTGAGTTCTGCGCGGTGCTTCATGGAGTCAGCGGCTCGATGGGGCTGAAACCTTGCCTTCCGTTTTGGCCCGGCGCTGCTGCGGCAGTTGCAGCAGCGCCAGCAACGGCCAGACCAGGGCACCGCCGATGGCCGACAGGAACAGGCTCCAGCCGCTGAACGCGGAACCCGCCATCAGCTTGATCAGCAATGTGACGATCTGCAACAGCAGCAGCAGCGGGAAAATGTGCAGCGCCTGTTGCCACAGCGGAAACATGAGAATGCGGCGGTGCAGCATGAGGGCGGCGAAAACCGTGATGGTGTAAGCCAGGGCATGCTGCCCGAGCAGGGCGCCGTCCGCCACGTCGATGAGCAGGCCCATGAACCAGGCGGCCCCCATGCCCAGCTTGCGTGGCTGATGTATGCACCAGTAGAGCAGGCCGAGGGCCACAAAATCGGGACGCAGTATCAGCCCGATGCCCGACCACGGCAGCAGGTTCAGCAGCAGGGCGCAGATCAGGGTGAAGGCGATGAATCTGCCGCTGGCCGGACGCAGGATTTCCTGAGCCCGGCGGGAGCGGGTCATGAGCGGTGGAGTCGGCCAGTGGAACGGCATGTCAGTGTCCGCCTGCGGCCGGTTTTGCCGCTGCGGCGGCGGGTGCGGCGACGGCGGGTGCGGCGACGGCAGCCTTGGCGGCTGGGACTTGCGGCTGCGGAGCCGTCAGGATCAGCAGTTGCCGGTTGCGGTCCGTACCCGCGCTTGGGGTGCACGCGATCTTGGCAAAGGCGTACGCCGAATTGCGCTCGATTTTCGATACCACCGCGACCGGCAGGCCGGGCGGGTAGGTGCCGTCGATACCCGAGGTCACCAGCACGTCGCCGGTCTGGATGTCGGCGTGGAGCGGCATGTAGCGCAGTTCCAGCGTGCCGTCCTGGCCGAAGCCGAACACGATGGCGCGCAGTCCGTTGCGCATCAGTTGTACCGGCACCGCCTGGTCCTTGTCGGTGAGCAGCGTCACCTCGCTGCTGAAAGGGAAGCTGCGCGTGACCTGCCCGACCACGCCGGTGTCGTCGATGACCGCCTGCCCGGCTTTGACCCGGTCCTGCTCCCCTTTGTCCATGGTCACTTTGCGGTTGAACGGGTCGTGCCCCGCATAGACGATTTCGGCCAGCACGGCGGATTCTTCGAAGTGCAGCTTGGCGCCGAGCAGGCCGCGCAAGTGGGAATTTTCGGCCTGCAGGGCCTGATAGCGCTGCAGCTTTGCCGAATCCACCAGACGCCACTGCCTGAGCGCGGAATTTTCGCGCTGCAGCCGCGCCTGAGTAACGAAAAATTCACCCGTCCGTGCAGCCATGTCAATTGGGCTGCGGGCTATGCGCTGCAAGGGGAGGAGTACTGCCGACAATACCGCACGCACGGAATACAGGGCGTTCAGGCGTGCATCCGCGATCATCATGGCAACACAGAGAAAGACCAGGAAAGACAGTCGCGCCGCCGCGCTGGGGCCGCGCTTGAAAAAGGGTGGGGTCTGGTGATCCATTAAACTGAAGTGCCGAGTCCTGAGTGCCGAGTGCTGAGTCTGGGAGAGTGGCTGTTCGCCGGGAACTCAGGACTCGGCACTCGGGACTCGGAACTCAGGACTGGCATTAATCATTCGTGAATACGGTCCCCAGCTTGTCCATTTCTTCCAGGGCACGGCCGGAACCGCGCACCACGCAGGTGAGAGGATCTTCGGCGACGATTACCGGAAGTCCTGTTTCTTCCATCAGCAGGCGGTCCAGATCGCGCAGCAGCGCGCCACCGCCGGTCAGCACCATACCCTTTTCCGCGATGTCGGCGCCGAGTTCCGGCGGGGTCTGTTCCAGGGCGGATTTGACAGCGCTGACGATGCTGTTCAAGGGGTCGGTCAGCGCTTCCAGGATTTCGTTGCTGGAAATGGTGAAGCTGCGCGGAATGCCTTCCGCCAGGTTGCGGCCCTTGACTTCCATCTCCAGCACTTCGGAGCCGGGAAAGGCGGAACCGATGCGCTTCTTGATCGATTCCGCGGTGGATTCGCCGATCAGCATGCCGTAGTTGCGGCGGATGTAGTTGATGATGGCTTCGTCGAACTTGTCGCCGCCGACCCGCACCGAGGCCGCGTAGACTATGCCGCCGAGCGAGATTACGCCGACTTCGGTGGTGCCGCCGCCGATGTCCACCACCAGCGAGCCGGTCGCTTCGGCCACCGGCAGGTCGGCGCCGATGGCCGCAGCCATCGGCTCCTCGATCAGGTACACCTGACGCGCCCCGGCGCCGATTGCCGATTCGCGGATGGCACGCCGCTCCACCTGGGTGGAGCCGCACGGCACGCAAATGATGATGCGCGGGCTGGGATGGAACAGGCGTGAATCGTGGATTTTCTTGATGAAAAACTTGAGCATCTGCTCGGTGATGGTGAAGTCCGCGATCACGCCGTCCTTCATGGGGCGGATGGCGGTGATGTTGCCGGGGGTGCGGCCGAGCATCTGCTTGGCTTCGAGGCCGACCGCCTGGATGGTTTTCTTGCCGCTGGGGCCGCCTTCCTGGCGAATGGCAACGACCGAAGGTTCGTCCAGGACGATGCCCTTGCCGCGCACGTAAATCAGGGTGTTGGCGGTGCCCAGATCGATGGCCAAGTCATTGGAAAAATAGCCGCTTAAAAATCCGAACATAGATTGCTTCCGCTAAAGGGTGGAGGTGCTTCAGGTTAATGGATTATGATAACCTATTACGGTTCCACGTTTAAAGACTGAAGGTGAAATTTATGTCACTCACTCTAGCCGATGTAAAACGCATCGCACACCTTGCCCGCATTGCCGTGAGCGATGAGGAAGCGGCCGGTTATCTTGGTCAACTCAACGGCATTTTCGGCCTCATCGAGGAAATGCAGGCGGTCGATACCAAAGGCGTCGAGCCCATGGCCCACGCCCAGGACGTCACGCTGCGCCTGCGCGAGGATGTCGTCACCGAAAGCGATCAGCACGAGCTGTTCCAGTCCATCGCGCCGCAAGTGGAAGCGGGGCTGTATCTGGTGCCGGTTGTTATCGAGTAGAAATAACTACCCAAATTTAGACAGGATTTTTCAGGATTAACAAAATCCCAATCTGCCGATTGCCTTGAATTGTCCTGTAAATCCTGAAAAATCCTGTTAATCCTGTCCATTTAACAAAGTCTTAAAAATGCTGAATTCAAGTCTGAAAGAACTGGCGGCCATGCTTGCCGGCAAGCGCGTTTCCAGCGTCGAAATGACGCAGGAGTTCCTGCGCCGCATCAAGGCCATGAATGCCACCTACAACGCCTTCGTGACCGTCAACGAAGACATCAGCCTGACCCAGGCCAAGCTTGCCGACGCGATGCTGGCTGCGGGTACGGGCGGCGCGCTGACCGGCGTGCCGATCGCCCACAAGGACATCTTCTGCGCCAAGGGCTGGCTGACCACCTGCGGTTCCAAGATGCTTTCCAATTTCGTTGCGCCTTACGATGCTCACGTGATCGATCGTTTCAACCAGGCTGGAACGGTGAGCCTGGGCAAAACCAACATGGACGAATTCGCCATGGGGTCGTCCAACGAAAGCTCGTACTTCGGCCAGGTGAAGAACCCGTGGGATACGACCGCCGTTCCGGGCGGTAGTTCCGGAGGCTCGGCCGCGGCGGTGGCGGCGCGCCTTGCGCCGGCCGCGACCGGCACCGATACCGGCGGCTCGATTCGCCAGCCGGCGGCGCTGTGCGGCGTGTCGGGCATCAAGCCGACCTACGGCCTGGTGTCGCGCTATGGCATGATCGCCTTCGCATCTTCCCTGGACCAGGGTGGTCCCATGGCGAAGAGCGCGGAAGACCTGGCGCTGCTCATGAACGTCATGGTGGGTTTCGATGCGCGCGACTCCACCAGCTTGCAGCGCGAAACGGAAGACTATGGCCGCGGTCTCGACCAGCCGCTCAAGGGCTTGCGTATCGGCCTGCCCAAGGAGTATTTCGCGGAAGGCTTGTCGGAGGACGTGGCCCGCGCGGTGCAGGCGGCGGTCGACGAGTACAAGAAACTCGGCGCCGAGACCGTCGAGGTGTCGCTGCCCAACACGCGGCTTTCCATCCCCGTTTACTACGTGCTGGCGCCGGCCGAAGCTTCCAGCAACCTGTCGCGCTACGACGGCGTGCGCTACGGCTACCGCGCGCCGGAGTACAAGGATTTGACGGACATGTACCAGAAGACCCGTGCGCAGGGTTTCGGTGCCGAGGTGAAGCGCCGCATCATGATCGGCGCCTACGTGCTGTCGCACGGTTATTACGATGCCTATTATCTGCAAGCGCAGAAGCTGCGCCGCGTGATCGCGCAGGATTTCGCCGAAGCCTTCAAGAAATGCGACGTGATCATGGGCCCCACCGCGCCCACCACGGCGTTCAACCTGGGCGAGAAAGGGGACGATCCGGTGCAGATGTATCTGTCCGACATCTATACCATCGCCGTCAATCTGGCCGGTCTGCCGGGCATGTCCATTCCCGCGGGGTTCGGCGCCAACGGCCGGCCGGTGGGCTTGCAGATCGTAGGCAATTACTTCAGCGAAGCGAAGATGCTCAACGTGGCGCACCAGTACCAGCGGGCGACCGACTGGCATACGCGCATGCCGCAAGGAATCTGACCATCGGACCGTAGCGTGCGCTGTGCGCACGAAAAACGGTTGACCGTGCGCACAGCGCACGCTACGTAACAAGGAAATGAATATGCAATGGGAAATCGTCGTCGGGCTTGAGGTTCACGCCCAGCTCTCCACCCGCTCCAAGATATTCTCCGGGGCCTCCACGGCTTACGGTGCGGCGCCCAATACCCAGGCATGCGCGGTGGACATCGCGTTGCCCGGCGTGCTGCCGGTGATGAATCGCGGCGCGGTGGAGCGGGCGATCAAGTTCGGCCTGGCGGTGGGGGCCACGGTCAACCGCCGCTCGGTGTTCGCGCGCAAGAATTATTTCTACCCGGACCTGCCCAAGGGTTACCAGATCAGCCAGTTCGAGATCCCCGTGGTTTCCGGGGGCACGGTCACGATCCAGGTAGGCGACAGGGAAAAAGTCGTCCAACTGACCCGCGCCCACCTGGAAGAGGACGCCGGGAAATCCCTGCACGAGGACTTCCAGGGCATGACCGGCATCGACCTCAACCGTGCCAGCACACCGTTGCTGGAGATCGTGTCCGAGCCGGACATGCGCGGCTCTGCGGAGGCGGTGGCTTACGCCAAGACGCTGCATTCGCTGGTGCGCTATCTGGAAATTTGCGACGGCAACATGCAGGAAGGTTCTTTCCGCTGCGATGCCAACGTCTCGGTGCGCCCGCTGGGCTCGGACAAGCTCGGCACGCGCTGCGAGATCAAGAACCTCAACTCGTTCCGTTTCCTGGAGCGCGCCATCGAGTTCGAGGCGGCGCGCCAGATCGAAATCATCCAGGAAGGCGGCACCATCCGTCAGGAAACCCGGCTGTACGATTCGGACAAGGACGAAACGCGCTCCATGCGCTCCAAGGAAGAAGCGCACGACTACCGCTACTTCCCCGACCCGGACCTCCTGCCGTTGGAAATCTCCGAGGCATGGATAGCCGAGGTGCAGGCCACGCTGCCCGAACTGCCGCCGGTCAAGCGCGCGCGCTTCGAGAAGGATTACGGGCTTTCCGGCTACGACGCCGCGGTGCTTACCGCCTCGAAGGAAATCGCGGAGTACTTCGAGGCCGTGGTGCGGGCGCTGGGCGGTGAGCCCAAACTATGCGCCAATTGGGTAATGGGCGACCTGTCGGCCGCGCTGAACAAGGAAGAGCTGGACGTGGGCGCCAGCCGAATCGGCGCGCCGGATTTGGCCGGGCTGCTGAAGCGCATCCAGGACGGCACCATTTCCAGCAAGATCGCCAAGGACGTTTTCGCCGCCATGTGGGCGGGCGAAGGCAGTGCGGACGCGGTGATCGATGCGAAGGGGCTGAAGCAGATTTCCGACAGCTCTGAAATCGAGAAGATCGTGGACGAAATCATCGCCGCCAATCCGGGCCAGGTGGCCGATTACCGTTCGGGCAAGGACAAGCTGTTCGCGTTCTTCGTCGGCCAGGCGATGAAGGCCACCAAGGGCAAGGCCAATCCCACGCAGTTGAGCGACATCCTGAAGAGCAAACTGGCGGGTTGAGCCTGGTTACTGGGCGCTCTGTCCGGCCTGTTTCAATTCCCGGAAGCGCTTCTTGGCCGCTTCGTAGTTGGCGCGGATGGCAGACACGTCTTTTTGCTTTTGCTCGACGCGTGCATTCAGCCGCTGAAGCTCCTGCTCTGCGCGCTGGATGTCTTCGGCCAGGTCGGGAGGGACGGGCCTCTTGCCGCGCGTCATGGCGGCGGAGTGTTGCTTGTGCTGGTCCAGCTTTTTCTGCGCGGACTTGATTTGCATCCGTAACGTCTGGATCACGACGTCTTCCTGCTGCAGGTTGCGGTCCCTGGACAGGTCGATTTCCTGCTCGCTGGTGTATGTGTCGAGCAGAGCCTTGTCCTTGCGCGACTGTTCTAGTTTCTGCTGCGCCTCGACCTTCTGCTGCGCTGCCGCTTCTTCCATGCCCTTGCGCTGTTCGGGCGTTATGGCTGGAGCGGTTTTCTTGATGACCAGGCCCTTCGAGCTCAATTCGCTCCTGCCGCTGCCGGCGTATTGTGCCGGTATGGAGTCCCCGTAATGGGTTACGCCATGTTCGTCCACCCACTTGTAGGTCTTGGCCCACGCCGGATGAGCGGCCAACAGGATCAGCAGGAATAAAGCGGTAACTCGCATTGCAACGCCTCCAGAAGTGTCAAACGCCGAATTGACGGCGATACTCCGTGACCTCTCGCAAATTCCGTACCATCTCCGGGCGATCGTGCAAATAGGCCAGCAAATCGTCCAGATTCGCGATGGCCACGACAGGCAGGCCATACTCCCGGCCTACTTCCTGCACTGCTGAGAGATTGCCTGCCCCGCGCTCCATCCGGTCGAGCGCAATGACCACGCCGCACGGCTCGGCACCACTGGCGCGAATGAGTTCCACCGACTCGCGCACCGAAGTGCCGGCGGAGATGACGTCGTCGATGATCAGCACGCGGCCTTTGAGCGGCGCGCCGACGATGTTGCCGCCTTCGCCGTGGTCCTTGGCTTCCTTGCGGTTGAAACTGTACGGCACATTGTGACCATTTTCGGCAAGTGCCATGGCGGTCGCGCACGCCAGCGGGATGCCCTTGTAGGCGGGGCCGAACAGCACGTCGAACTGCACTTCAGCGGAAACAATGGCTTTGGCGTAAAATTGCGCCAGCTGCCGCAACGAGTCGCCGTCGCTGAACAGTCCCGCGTTGAAAAAGTAGGGGGACAAGCGCCCGGCCTTGGTCTTGAATTGGCCGAAGCACAAGACGTTGCGGCTGACGGCGAATTCGATGAAATCTTTATGAAAATCGGACATTTAGTGTGTTTATGAAAGTTGGGGGAGAGCGTTGCGTATTATAGCCGTGAATCTGAATGGCGTCCGCTCGGCGTCCAGCAAGGGCTTCTTTGCATGGCTGGCGAAACAGGACGCCGAGATCGTCTGCGTGCAGGAACTCAAGGCACAAGCGCCGGACATGACCGCTGAAATGTTGCGCCCGGACGGATATCACGGCTACTTCCACTATGCCGAAAAGAAGGGCTACAGCGGCGTCGGCATCTACAGCAGAAAGCAGCCGCAGCGGGTGACCGAGGGCATAGGCATCGCCGACATCGACGCCGAGGGACGCTACATCAGGGCCGATTACGGCAATCTCAGCGTCATCTCGCTTTATCTGCCCTCGGGCTCCAGCGGGGAGGAGCGGCAGGCGGTCAAATTCAGCTTCATGGAGCGCTTTCTGCCCTATCTGCGCGAACTCAAGGCAAGCGGGCGCGAGGTTGTCCTGTGCGGGGACTGGAATATCGCCCACAAGGAAATCGACCTCAAGAATTGGCGCGGCAACAAGAAGAACTCCGGCTTTCTCCCTGAAGAGCGCGCCTGGCTCACCCATGTGTTCGACGAGATCGGTTTTGTCGACGTTTTCCGCCGCCTGCATCCCGAGGCGCAGGACCAGTACACCTGGTGGTCCAACCGCGGCCAGGCATGGGCGAAGAACGTGGGCTGGCGCATCGACTACCAGATTGCTACGCCGGGCATCGCGGCGCGTGCCATCGAGGCATCCATTTACAAAGACGAACGCTTTTCGGACCATGCCCCTTTGACCATACGCTACGACCATGCGCTCTAAGGTCACCGGTCAGGACGATACCATGGCCATGGTGCGTACCATTTTCAGCGGGCGCATGCTGCTCGCCCTGGTTATGGGCTTTGCCTGCGGCTTACCCTTGTTGCTCACGGGTTCGGTGCTGCAGGCATGGATGAAAGAGTCTGGCGTGGACCTGTCCGTGATCGGCCTGTTTGCCCTGGTTGGGCTGCCTTACACCCTCAAGTTCCTGTGGGCGCCGGTTGTCGATCGCTACACCCCGCCGTTGCTGGGGCGCCGCCGCGGCTGGCTGCTGGTGGCGCAGATAGGGCTCATGGCGGCGCTGGTCGGTCTGAGCTTCGGTCAACCGGCCCAGTCTCCTTGGCTGGTGGCGGCGGCGGCCATGCTGGTCACGTTCTTTTCCGCTTCCCAGGACATCGTGGTGGACGCCTTCCGGCGCGAGGATCTGGCCGATGAGGAATTGGGGCTGGGCTCTTCCATGTATGTCAACGGTTACCGCCTGGGGATGCTGCTGGCAGGCGGCGGCGGGTTGATCCTGGCGGACCACCTGAGTTTCCCTGTGGTATATCGGCTCATGGCGGCCAGCGTGCTGGTCGGCGCCGCCGCGACGTTGTTCGCGCGCGAGCCCCGCGTTGCCGAGGGCGCACCGCGCAGCCTGCGCCAGGCGGTGATAGAGCCCTTTGTGGAGTATTTCCAGCGCGACGGCGCCGTGTGGATACTCGCCTTCATCTTGCTCTACAAACTGGGCGATACCATGGCGAGCGCCATCACCACGCCGTTCTATCTCGACCTGGGTTTTTCCAAGAGCGAGATCGGGGCGGTCGTCAAGTTGTTCGGTTTCTGGGCGACCCTGGGTGGCGGCTTGGTGGGCGGCATTCTCATATTGCGCACCGGGATCCGCCGCGCCCTGTGGCTGTTCGGCGTGCTGCAAATGGTCTCGACCCTGGGCTTCGTGGTGCTGGCGCAGATCGGCCACAGCCTGCCCATGCTCGCCTCCGTGGTGGCCCTGGAGAATCTCACGGGCGGGATGGGAACCGCCGCCTTCGTCGCTTTCATGGGTTCGCTGACCAACAAGCGCTTCACCGCCACCCAGTACGCGCTGCTCTCCAGCCTCATGGGCGTGCCGCGGGTACTGGCTTCGGCCCCCACGGGCTTGATGGCGCAGATCATGGGATGGCCGGCGTTCTTTGTTTTTTGCACTGTAATAGCAATTCCGGGCCTGCTGATCCTGCGGCGCTTCGCGTCGTGGCAGGGCGCGCCGGTTGAAAACGGCTGAGGCAAGGAACTGCAACCCTAATGGGGAAAAGGGGGCGGCGCGTTACGGGTTGGGAGCGGGCGCCGGCCGTGGTGCGGCCTGTGCCGCAGGGGCCTTCTCTGCAGGGACGCCTGAGGCCGGCGCATGCGGTGACGGGAGTGCTTTTTGGCTCTGGCCCTTGTGGCTCTTTGCCCATTTTCGCTTCAACTCCTGCCGCTTTTCCGGGGGCAGTTGTTTCAATTTCCGATATTTTTTCCGCGCCAGATCCCTCTGGGCGGGCGTGAGCTTTGCCCAATCCTTCCAGCGCGATTGCACACGCTGCTGCTCTTTCGGCGTCATGCCGGGATAGTGCTTTGCCACGCCCAGCAGCCTTTTTCGCTGGATTCCAGGCATATGGTCCCACTCCTGGCCCAAGGGGGCCAGCACCTGCTGGTCGGCCGGGCTGAGTTGGCTCCACAACGGCGGCTTGGCATCCGCAGCAACCGCCCCGGCCGGGGTTGCCAGGAGCGAGAGCCAGGCCGCCGCTAGCGCGACGAAGACTCTAGCCATGTGTCGAATTCCTGGTCCAGGTAGGCGTGGATGGGCAGATCGCCGGACAGCAGGGCTGCGTCTATCTCCGCGATGTCGCCGTTTTGCCGGCTGTTCTGCCAAAAGAGTGCGGCCAGCAGGGCCAGGATCAGCACGCCGGCAGACAGCCACCAGCGCAAATGGGTGTATCCATTGTGGCGGCTGCCCGATTGGAAACCACCAGCCCACGCCCAACCGAATACCGGTTGCGGTGCGCGGTATTTTTCCAGTGCCTGTTTGCGCGCCGCCTGCAGGCGGGTTGCGGTGTCTTTGTCGATTTGGCCCAGCCCTGCGCTGAGTTGCCGGGCGATGTTTTTTGCCAGGTCATGTTCATTCATAACTCAATTCCTTTTGCCTTCAATATTGCCGCAAGCGCATGCGTCGCCCTGGAGCAATGGGTCTTGACGCTCCCCTCGGAGCAGCCCATCACGGCGGCGGTTTGTGCGACATCCATCTCCTCCCAGTAACGCAGCAAGAAGGCTTCCCGTTGACGCGGCGCCAGAGTGGCGAGAGCTTCCTCAATGATAGCAAGGAGTTGTGCGCGTTCCAGGTTTTCCACCGGGTCGTCCACAGGATTAGTGTCCCGGTTGGCCTGCAAAGTTTCCAGAAAGTCATGTTCTTCGTCCTCGGGGTTCGTCAGGGACGAAAACAGCGTGGTCCACAGCGAACGTACTTTCTGGCGGCGGAAGTGATCGCGGATGGTGTTTTGCAGGATGCGCTGAAACAGCATGGGAAACTCGTCCGCGGGGCGTGCCGCATATTTCTCCGCCAGTTTCAGCATGGCATCCTGAACGATATCCAGCGCGGCATGATCCTCGCGCACAGCGTAAACCGCCTGCTTGAACGCGCGCCGCTCGACTTCGGCGAGAAAGGTGGAGAGTTCCTGGAAGGTGGACAGTTGCGATTCCTGAATTTTAACGTGGTGGCGCGAATCGGGGCTGTGTCGCGCGCACCGCTTGAATTTATGTGCGATTTGGTGCGTTCGACCTGCCGCGATGGTATCAAAAATTCCCGGTTCGTCCCAGTTACAGGAATTGCCCGTCTCCACGGCATTGCGGCAAGTTGCGTCAATGGGCCTGCGCCGATTTCGGCGATGAGGAATGCCGCGACCAGGACCGTGCACAGCTTTGGTGGACGCCTGTTCGGGCCGGTGCCGCGGTGCATTTGGCACTTGACCAAAACGAATGCAACCTTTACTGTTCAGGGTTCTGTGTAAACAAGATGGCTGCAAATTTAAGGCATGGTATGGAATTGACAGGCGCGGAAATAGTCGTGCGCTGCTTGGCTGAAGAGGGCGTGAAGTTCGTTTTCGGCTATCCCGGCGGCGCGGTGCTGAACATTTACGACGAGATTTTTAAACAGGACAAGTTCAAGCACGTCCTGGTGCGCCATGAGCAGGCGGCAGTTCATGCGGCGGACGGCTACGCCCGCGCCACCGGCCAAGTCGGTGTGGCGCTGGTGACTTCCGGCCCGGGCGCGACCAATGCCGTGACCGGCATCGCTACGGCATACATGGATTCCATCCCCATGGTGATCGTGAGCGGCCAGGTGCCGACCCCGGCCATCGGCCAGGACGCGTTCCAGGAAGTGGACGCGGTCGGCATTACGCGCCCCTGCGTCAAGCATAACTTCCTCGTCAAGGACATCAAGGATCTTGCCACGACCATCAAGAAGGCCTTTTATCTGGCATCGACGGGCCGTCCCGGACCGGTGCTGGTGGATGTGCCCAAGGACGTGACGCAGCAGAAATTTGCATTCGAGTATCCGCAAAGCGTGACTCTGCGCTCCTACAACCCGGTCACCAAGGGCCATCCGGGGCAGATCAAGAAAGCCGTGCAGATGATCCTGGAGGCCAAGCGCCCCATGGTCTACGCCGGCGGCGGCGTGGTTCTCGCCAACGCCGCGCCGCAGTTGACGCAGTTGGTGCGCCAATTGGGGTTTCCGTGCACCAATACGCTGATGGGCCTGGGCGGTTTCCCGGCGACCGATGCGCTGGCCGTCGGCATGCCAGGCATGCACGGCACCTACGAAGCCAACATGGCGATGCAGCATTGCGACGTGCTGATCGCCGTCGGAGCGCGCTTCGACGACCGCGTGATCGGCAATCCGGAGCATTTCTTCAACGATGGGCGGCGCATCGTCCATATCGACATCGACCCTTCTTCCATTTCCAAGCGGGTCAAGGTGGACGTGCCCATCGTGGGCGACGTCGCCAGCGTTCTCGACGAGATCCTTAAGATGCTCAAGGCCAGCAAGGAAAAGCCCGAGCAGGCCGCGCTCAATGCCTGGTGGACGCAGATCGAGTTGTGGCGCTCGCGCGACTGCCTCAAATACGACCGCGCAAGCACCATCATCAAGCCGCAATTCGTGCTGGAAAAAATGTACGAAGTGACGGGCGGCGACGCTTATGTGACGTCCGACGTGGGGCAGCACCAGATGTGGGCGGCGCAGTTTTACAAGTTCGATCAGCCGCGGCGCTGGATTAATTCCGGCGGCCTGGGGACCATGGGTTTCGGCATGCCGGCCGCGATGGGCGTGCAGTTGGCGCATCCAGGCGCCACCGTGGCTTGCGTCACCGGCGAAGGCAGCATCCAGATGAACATCCAGGAGTTGTCCACCTGCAAGCAGTTCAGCCTGCCGATCAAGGTTGTTCTGCTGAACAACCGCTACCTCGGCATGGTGCGGCAGTGGCAGGAGTTTTTTTACGGCGAGCGCTACGCCGAGTCTTACATGGAAGCTCTGCCTGACTTCGTCAAGCTGGCCGAGGCCTACGGCCATGTGGGGATGAAAATCGAAAAGCCGGAAGACGTGGAAGGCGCGCTGAAAGAAGCCTTCGCCATGAAGGAGCGCTTCGTGTTCATGGACTTCATCACCGACCAGAGCGAAAACGTCTACCCCATGATCCCGGGCGGCAAGGGTTTAAGCGAAATGATTTTGGTTTAAGAATCGAAAACGGAACTATGCGACACATCATTTCCCTATTGATGGAAAACGAAGCCGGCGCCCTGTCACGGGTAGCCGGCCTGTTCTCGGCACGCGGCTACAATATCGAGTCGCTCACGGTGGCGCCGACCGAGGACCCGACGCTGTCGCGCATGACCATCGTCACCAGCGGCTCCGACGACGTGGTCGAGCAGATCATCAAGCAGTTGAACAAGCTCATCGACGTGGTCAAGGTGCTGGATCTCAACGACGGCAGCCATATCGAGCGCGAACTGATGCTGGTGAAGGTGCGCGCTTCGGGCAAGGATCGCGAGGAAATGAAGCGCATGGCGGACATCTTCCGCGGCCACATCGTCGACGTCACGGAAAAGACCTACACCATCGAGCTCACCGGGCCGGGAGCCAAGCTGGACGCGTTCATCGAGGCGCTGGACCGGGACGCGATCCTGGAAACCGTGCGCACCGGCGCTTCGGGGATAGGGCGCGGGGAAAGGGTATTGAAAGTCTAATCGGTATTTGGCAGCTGCCAGCTGCCTTCAATTGCTAACAGCCAACTTTTAAGAAAGGGACAACATGAAAGTTTATTACGACAAGGACGCCGACCTCTCCATCATCAAGAAGAAGAAGGTCGCCATCATCGGCTACGGCTCCCAGGGCCACGCCCACGCCAACAACCTGCAGGATTCCGGCGTCAAGGTGACGGTCGGCTTGCGCGAGGGCGGCGCTTCGTGGGACAAGGCCAAGAAGGCCGGCCTCGCGGTGAAGGGCGTGGCGGAAGCGGTCAAGGGCGCCGACGTGGTGATGATGCTGGTGCCGGACGAAACCCAGGCCGAGGTCTATCGCAACGAAGTCGAGCCCAACCTGAAAAAAGGCGCGGCGCTGGCTTTCGCGCACGGCTTCAACATCCATTACGGCCAGATCAAGCCTAGAGCCGACGTGGACGTCATCATGGTCGCCCCCAAGGGCCCCGGCCATCTGGTGCGCTCCACCTACACCCAGGGCGGCGGCGTGCCTTCCTTGATCGCCGTTTACCAGGACGTTTCCAAGAAAGCCAAGAGCATCGCGCTGTCCTACGCGGCAGCCAACGGCGGCACCAAGGGCGGCGTGATCGAAACCAACTTCCGCGAAGAAACCGAAACCGACTTGTTCGGCGAGCAGGCCGTGCTGTGCGGCGGTTGCGTCGAGCTGGTGAAAGCCGGTTTCGAGACACTGGTGGATGCCGGTTACGCTCCGGAAATGGCCTACTTCGAATGCCTGCACGAACTCAAGTTGATCGTCGACCTGATGTACGAGGGCGGCATCGCCAACATGAACTACTCCATCTCCAACAACGCCGAGTACGGCGAGTACGTCACCGGCACCAAGGTGATCGGCGATGCAGCCCGGGCAGCGATGAAGGAAGCGTTGATCAACATCCAGACCGGCGAATACGCCAAAAGCTTCATCCTGGAAAACCGCGCCGGCGCGCCGGTGCTGAATGCCCGCCGCCGCCTCAACGCCGAGCATCCGATCGAGATCGTGGGCGAGAAGCTGCGCGGCATGATGCCGTGGATCAAGAAAAACAAGCTGGTCGATACTTCCAAGAACTAAAGCAAGGCGATAACCGCGAAGGACGCGAAGGTGCGCGAGGGATGGGACGAAGTTCCTTTGCGATCCTTAGCGTCCTTTGCGTTTCTATGAATACTCAATGAAAAACTACCCCCACCCCATCATCGCCCGCGAGGGCTGGCCGTTTCTCGCCGCATCCCTGATCGTTTCCCTGTTCGTGACCGCAGTTGCGGGCTGGGCCTGGGCGGCCTTTTTTTGGCTGATCAGCCTGTTCATCCTGCAATTTTTTCGCGATCCGCCGCGTGTGGTTCCGGATGCGCCCAATCTTGTGCTGTCCCCGGCGGACGGACGGGTGGTCGCGGTGGAGCGCACCGAGGACCCGTATCTCAAGCGCGACGCCATCAAGGTGAGCGTGTTCATGAACGTGTTCAACGTGCATTCCAACCGCAGTCCGGTGGATGGCACCATCACGGGAATCTGGTACCACCCGGGCAAGTTTCTCAACGCCGACCTGTCCAAGGCGTCGCTGGAAAACGAGCGCAACGCCGTGAGCATCAAGACCGACAGCGGCATCGACATCACCAGCGTGCAGGTGGCCGGCCTCATCGCGCGGCGCATTCTGTGCTATGTTAAGACCGGCGAACGGCTTGCCCGCGGCCAGCGCTACGGCTTCATCCGCTTCGGCTCGCGGCTCGACGTTTATCTGCCATTGACCGCGCGGGTCAAGGTCAGCATAGGCGACAAGGCCCGCGCGACGGAAACCGTCCTGGCGGAACTGCCTGCCGCCGAGTAATCCAAATTCGGAACCCAATGCACGATTCCCATAGACCCAAAGCGTTGATCGATTCGAGGTTGCGCAGGCGCGGCATCTACCTGTTGCCCAACCTGTTCACCACGGGCGCCCTCTTCGCCGGCTTCTACGCCATCGTGCAGGCCATGAACGGGCGCTTCGAACATGCGGCCGTGGCGATCTTCATTGCCATGGTGCTGGACGGGTTGGACGGCCGGGTGGCGCGGCTCACCCATACCCAAAGCGCTTTCGGCGCCGAGTACGACAGCCTTTCCGACATGGTTTCGTTCGGCGTGGCGCCGGCCCTGGTGATGTACGTCTGGGCTCTCAAGGACATGGGCAAGCTGGGATGGATAGGGGCGTTCATCTACTGCGCCGGGGCGGCACTGCGCCTCGCGCGCTTCAACACCCAGCTCGAAGTCGCCGACAAGCGCTATTTCCAAGGCTTGCCCAGCCCGGCAGCGGCCGCACTCATCGCCGGCCTGGTGTGGGTCATGCACGACTACGAAGTCGTGGGCCGGGACATACGCTGGCTGGCCTGGAGCATCACCGTGTTTGCCGGCCTCACCATGGTGAGCAACCTGAATTACTACAGCGGCAAGGACATCAACCTGCGCAAGAGCGTGCCGTTCGTGGTGGTCCCGCTGATCGTGCTGATCTTCATTTTCATTTCGAGCGACCCGCCCTCGGTGCTGTTCGGCATTTTCGCGGCCTATGCATTGTCCGCCTATGCCATGTGGGCGTGGAGAAAGTTCAAGCCCAAGGCCGTCGCGGAACCTGAGCAGAAGGAACCGCAAGGCGGGGCGGGCGAGTAATTCCGCCGAGCAGCCCGGCGGACGCCGCGCATGTTGTATCGCGGTGGGATGTACTTGGCATGGAGAGTAGCATGAAAGAAAAGTTGTTCATCTTCGACACCACCTTGCGCGACGGCGAGCAGAGCCCGGGCGCCTCCATGACGCGGGAGGAGAAGGTGCGCATCGCGAAGCAGTTGGAACGCATGCGCGTGGACGTCATCGAAGCCGGTTTCCCGGCCGCTTCCAACGGCGATTTCGAGTCGGTCAAGGCGGTTGCCGATGCGGTCAATGACAGCACGGTGTGCGGCCTTGCGCGGGCGCTGGAGCGGGACATAGACCGCGCCGGCGAGGCCCTGAAAGGCGCTGCTTCCGCGCGCATACACACCTTCATCGCCACTTCGCCCATCCACATGGAAAAGAAACTGCGCATGAGCGCGGACCAGGTGGTGGAGCAGGCGGTGAAGGCGGTGACGTGGGCGCGGCGCTATACCGACAACGTCGAGTTTTCCCCGGAGGATGCGGGCAGGTCCGAGCTGGATTTTCTGTGCCGCGTGCTGGAAGCGGTCATCAAGGCGGGCGCCACCACCCTCAATATCCCCGACACTGTGGGCTACAATTTGCCCGGCCAGTTCGGCGCGTTGATCGCGAACTTGCGCGAACGCATTCCGAATTCCGACAAGGTGGTGTTTTCCGTGCATTGCCACAACGACCTTGGCCTTGCCGTTGCCAACTCCCTTTCCGCGGTGCTCAACGGTGCGCGCCAGGTGGAGTGCACCATCAACGGCCTGGGCGAACGTGCGGGGAATGCGGCGTTGGAAGAGATCGTCATGGCGGTGCGCACGCGCCAGGACATTTTCCCTTGCGAAACCGGTATCGACACGACACAAATCGTTCCGGCCAGCCGCCTGGTTGCCGGCATCACCGGCTTCGCGGTGCAGCCCAACAAGGCCATCGTCGGTGCCAACGCTTTCGCGCACGAGTCGGGCATCCATCAGGACGGCGTGCTGAAAAGCCGCGAGACTTACGAAATCATGCGTGCCGAGGACGTCGGCTGGAGCGCCAACAAGATGGTGCTGGGCAAGCACTCCGGGCGCAACGCCTTTCGCACCCGCCTGCAGGAGCTGGGCATCGCGCTCGCCTCGGAAGAAGCGGTCAACGCCGCCTTCGCCCGCTTCAAGGAACTCGCCGACAAGAAGCACGAAATCTTCGACGAGGACCTGCACGCATTGGTGAGCGACGAAGCGGCAGCATTGCAAGACGAGCACTACAAACTGGTGTCCCTGAAGGTCTGCTCCGAGACTGGCGAGATTCCCCACGCCCGCGTGGTGATCACCGAAGGCGGCGCCGAGAAACAGGCCGAGGCGGATGGCGGCGGGCCGGTGGACGCTGCGTTCAAGGCAATCGAGGCGATCGTCGCCAGCGGAACGGAACTGCAACTCTATTCGGTGAACAACATAACCAGCGGCACCGACGCGCAGGGAGAGGTAACCGTGCGCCTGCAAAAAGGCGGACGCATCGTCAATGGGCAGGGCGCGGACACCGACATCGTGGTGGCGTCGGCCAAGGCTTACATGCATGCGTTGAACAAACTGCACAGCAAGCTGGAACGGGTGAATCCGCAGGTGTAGGCAATGCGGGGTGCGCGGCCGCACCCTGCATTGCCAACGGAGAGGCTATTGCGCTTGGCTGCTCGCCGGGGCAGCAGCTGCCTGTGGGGCGGGTGGCGCAATGATGGTGGTTTCGGCCATTTCTATCTGGATCAGCGCAGGGTAGTCATACGCCGAACCATTCGCCATATCGACGCCGGCGCCAATGACGCCGCCGAACAGAATATTGCCGAACGCCATGCCTTTTGTGGACGACTTGATCGAGCTTATGCCAGGTTGGACGCCGTCCTTGTCGCATTGCACGCTTAGGTCCGCAAAGCTGCGATGCACCGTGACCGAGCCCGGGGTAGTGACGAACCAGGTGCCCTTGTCGTTCACGAGTTTGCAGTTGGCGCCAGCGAGACTTGCGCCCTTCATCCGGGTTTCGATGGAAAGCGGTTGGTTGGTGCCGTTTACAATGGAGGCGCAGCCGCTGGTCGTAAGCAACAGCAAGGCCGGAATAGCGAGGCGTTTCATTATTATCTCCCTTAAGAATAGTTTATCGAAACTGCGGCCATACTATAGCTTGGCCGCGCTTCCAAGGCTAGGGAATCCATTTCGGTTCACAAAGCGGCGGTCGCCTTCTATCATGAAGAAAAGGGAGAGGAGATTGCCGTGCATCCGAGACGCATTTTAGCTGTTGTGTTGGTAATCCTGGGCGGCATCCTGATGTTTTTCGCTCCGGACAAATATTGGCTGGGCGGCGTGCTGTTGGCGCTGGGGGTCGTGGTGGAACTGGTCGGGATAACGTTGGAGCGGAAGGGCGGGTAGGTTAGCCCCGGCACTCCTGTGCCATCGCAACCAGTGCCTGGCGCGCGCCCGCTGCGTCCAGTACCGGTTCGCTGAAATCGAAACGCAATACCCGACCATCGGCGCGCACGTCGAAGCCGTCGCAGTCGATTCCCAGCATTGCAGCATCCAGCGTTTCCATTCCATGATAATGGCGGCAGTAGTCGCGCAGGTTTTGGGCGTGGTCGTGGTTCATGTGCGCGACGATGCCGTCTTCCTGCTCCCCCAGCCCACCAGGTGGCGCCAGGTAGTCCTGCGGCGCAACCCAGTGGATCGCGCCGAAGCCCCCGATGAAGCGGATGTGCCGCGGTTCGATGCGGTAGAAAAAGAAATCCGCCAGTTCCAGGTGCCGCGCGGCATTCGGAAAGTAGCGCAGGTAGCGGGATCTCGGGGCTTGCTGGTCGTCCATGCGGGCGGCATTGCCCACCAGGGTCAGGCGCGCGCTGGTCTGCACGTCGTCGGCTGGCTGGTTTGCCAGAAGGCTCACGCGCGGGTCGTGCTCGATGTTGCGGGTGTGTTCCGCAAGGGTGCTGATGAGGATGATGGGCCGGCCTTCCTGGTCGAGCATGTAGGGGACGACGGAGCCGAACGGGTAGCCGCCGAGTTTCAGCGAGAGGGTGGCGAGCACGCCGTTGTGCTGCCCGCGCAGGAAGCGGCGCGCTTCTTCTGCCGCGGTCACTGAGCCAGCTTGAGCGCAGTTTCGGCCAGGCGCCGGCCGAGGGCGAGGCAGAGCTTGCGTTCTTCCACCGTGATTGGCTTGTCGTTGGCCGCCCCCGCGACGTGGCTGGCGCCGTACGGCGTGCCGCCGCTGGCGGTCGTGGTGAGTTCGGGCTCGGTGTAGGGAAGGCCGACGATCAGCATGCCGTGATGCAACAGCGGCAGCATCATGCTCACCAGCGTGGTTTCCTGCCCGCCGTGCATGCTGGCGGTGGAGGTGAAGACCGCCGCCGGTTTGCCGGCCAGCGTGCCTTTCAGCCACAGGCTGCTGGTGCCGTCCCAGAAGTATTTCATGGCGGCGGCCATGTTGCCGAAGCGGGTCGGGCTGCCGAGCGCGATGGCGGCGCACTGCTCGAGGTCCGACAATTCGGCGTAGGGCGCTCCGGCATCCGGGATGCCCGGTTCGACCGTTTCGCACACAGTGGAAACCTTGGGCACGGTGCGGATGCGGGCCTTTGCGCCGGTAACCTGTTCCACGCCGTGCGCGACCAGGTGCGCCATATCCTTGAGCGAACCGTGCTGGCTGTAATAGAGGACGAGGATTTCTTTCATGAGCGGTGTTTTCCCCAGAGGTCGGCTACGAATTATAGCTCATCCCCCGTTCCGGGCCGCCCTTGACAGGGCGCGGCGGGCGGTGCTAGTTTGCCCGCTGCGGGGTTGCAATAACGACCATCTTTTCGATGCCGGAGAGGCTTCCGGCGGCCGCGCCGAGTCATGCTTGAATGGGATGAGTAGTGCAATGAATTCACGCAACCTGTTAGTCGGATTGTTGTGCGTTGTTGGGTTGTCCGCCTGCGCTGCCGCCCCTACCCAGGAGATGGCGGATGCCAGGGCTGAACTCAAGGCCGCCGAGGAAATGGGGGCCCGTGAGTATGCGAACCAGCCGTTGACGTCCGCCAAGCGCAGCATGGCCGAGGCCGAGCAGCAGTTGGCGCTGGGCAACTACGGCGAGGCGAGGAGTTCGGCCGCACAAGCGCGTGCAGATGCGGCACGGGCCAGAGCGGTTACCACCGCCATCGAGCTTGCCCGCGACGCGGTGGAGCGCGCGAAACAGGCAAAAGGCCTGTGGACGGATGCCGAGCAGGCCTTGAAGTCCGCTCAGGACGCGGCACACGGCGGTGACGATCAGCGCGCCTTGACCGAGGCCGGCAGGGCCGAAAAACTCGCCATTCTCGGCGAAAACCAAGCCCTTCTTGAGCAAGCCAGGCTGCTGCTGGAATCCTGTCCCGACGCGAAGCGTGCCAGTCATGCCGAGTTGCTACGCAAAGCTGCGGAGGCGATTGCCAACGGAAAAGGTGCGGCAGCGCTGGATTCCGCCGCAAAAGCCTGCCGCTAGGCGGGTGTTGAAAGTTATCCCCGTGTTTTGCGTCGCTCCACAGCCGCGCACCCGGTTGCTGCGTCCAGTGCCGCAATGATGCCCCGCCGGATAGCAGACCTCGCGAGCTTTCTGCGCTTTGTCTGGAAACGCTTCAGCGAGGGCCGCTGCACCGAGGTTGCCGCCAGCCTTACCTACACCACCCTGCTGTCGCTGGTCCCGCTGATTACCATCACGCTGAGCGTGATCGCCGCCTTTCCGGTTTTCGCCAGCCTGTCCGAGCAACTCAAGGCGTTCGTTCTTGCCAACCTGCTGCCGGAATCGGCGGCAAAAGTGTTCTCGGTCTACATGGTCCAGTTTTCCGAGAATGCGGCGCGCCTCAGCGCCTTGGGGTTCGTATTTCTGGCCCTGGCCGCCCTCGTGTTGATGCACACCATCAACTGCGCTTTCAATGACATCTGGCACGTGTCCAAGCAGCGCCCGCTGCTGCGCCGCTTGGTAATCTATTGGGCGGTGCTGACCGTGGGGCCTGTGCTGGTCGGTGGCAGCATCTCCGTCACCTCATACCTGGTAAGTTTTTCGCTCGGGTTCGTGAAGCACGTACCTCTGCTGGGCATGCTGGCGCTCAACGCGGCCCCGCTACTGCTAACCACCGCCGCGCTCACGCTCCTTTACCAAACCCTGCCCAACCGCCATGTGCCCTGGACCCACGCCCTGATCGGGGCCGTTGCGGCGGGTGCGGTGTTCGAACTGATGAAGAACAAGTTGTTCGCCGTCTACATCGTCCACTTTGCCTCATATCGGCTGGTGTATGGAGCGTTCGCCAGTTTTCCCATATTCCTGCTGTGGGTGTACTTGTCCTGGGTGGTGGTGTTGGCGGGTGCCGTGCTGGCAGCGTCGCTTTCGTATTGGGAGGGCGCGGCCTGGCGCGTCGAGCGGCGGCCGGGGCATCGCTTCTACCATGCGCTGCGAGTGCTGCATGTGCTCTACCGCAACCACCAAACCGGAGAGGTTGCCAGTTCCCGGCAGTTGAGCGCTCAATTGGGCATTGGGCCGGACGAAGTGGAGGTTGTGCTGGACCAGCTCGACGCGGCCAACTGGGTGCACCGGGTCGCCGGCAGCGGTTGGGTGCTGACGAAGAGCGCCGGGCAGATAAAGGTTAGAGAGGTTTACCGCAGATTCGTATTCGAGCCGGCGCGGGAGGGAGTGGATGTGCCAGCGCCCCTGCTGGACATGGTCGCGCGGCTCGACGACACGCTGGACGTGCCTTTGGCGGCGTTGTACGGCCCGGAGCCGGACGCTAGCCCTGCGAAGGGATGAATTGAAACTGTTCGAAGCTGGCGGTTTGCTCCACCAGTTTGGTTGCCCTTACATAACTGGTCACGCCGCCCTGGGTCAGTTCGAATTCGCGTTGCCCCTGATAGGTGCCGCGCTCCGCGAGCAGGGTTGCGGCTTGTTTCATGACCGGCAGCTCCGGTAGCAGCAGCGCCGGCTGGAATGTCGCATCGGCGTTCGCAATGGTCTGTTTGATGGCCACTGGCGCGGCATTTGGCGCCAGCATCTGCACACCGAGTTCCAGGCCTTCCGGGCTGTCGCTTCTTACCCAGCGCACCACACCCACGTTCCATGATGCGGCGTTGTCCGGCTTGAGGCCGATCACCTCCCCGACACGGATGTGCACCGGTTCTTCGCTCTCCTTGCGCAGGGCGAGCCCTCCGGCGCTCTCGTTAGCGATCACCCAGTTGCTGGTCCTGAAGGTCTGTTGGCTGTCCCGTGCGCCTGGAGAAGTGGCAGCCTGCAAGGTGATCTCGGCGTCTTGCGCTGGCAAGATCCCGGCGACAGGGTAAATTCCTTCGCCATGGAGAAAGTACTGCGCTGCGCGCAGGCCGGCGCAAATCTCCACGCCTGCCTGATTCTGGACGCGGTTGAAATGGCGTCTGGGCGCAATGCCCCAGTGGCGCAGCAAGCGCCGCAGCAGGTCAAGGTAGGCGGAATCGCTGGCCGTTTCCGGCAGGCCGAGGCTGCGCGGAGCTTCGCCCGCTTCCAGTCCGACGATTTTCTGGTGCATGGCGCGGGCCAGATCGATGGTGTTCAGCAGGATGTCCGCACGCGCATCGGTGTCGGCGGCATTCTGCGCGATGGCTTTCGGCGGCTTGTCGCTCTCCAGCCTTACCAGGAAAAAGCCGTGCGGATTGGTGGTCTGGGCAAGCGGCATAAGCTGCGCCTGGTCGCCATATTGCGCGAGATAATCCAGTATCTTCCCGACTTCGCCCTGCATCAGCCGGTACGGGTCGGCTAGGGCGAGCATCAGAGCCTGCTTGTAGGCGAGGTTGATGCTGCTGGTCGCATCGTAGTCGGGCACCGCTTCCTGCTGCAGGTTGTGCTGCACCGCGTAGCGGTAAAGTTGATGCATTTCCGACCAGATTCCCGCAGGCGTCGGGGCGTAAGTCTCGTAGCAGATGACCAGTATCCTGCTCAGGGCCGACAGTGCGCGCTGGATCACCTGGGGTAGCTGTTTGTTGGAGCCGAAACTGATCAGCCGGTTCAGTTGTTCCAGCAGGATGATTTTGTAGCCATAGGCTACTTCGACCAGCAGCTCGCGTGCCAGGTTGGCGATCTGGCGCTGTTTTTCCGGCAGCGGCAGCGCGGCGCCGGACAGTTGTTGCTCCATGCCCGGCAGCAGGTCCATGATGGTGGCGCGGTAAAGTTCCAGCAGCTTGAGGCGCGCATCCTCGCCCAGCTTCTGCCGGTTCAGGGCGCTCAGGGCATCGCGCAGCGTCCGCCCAGCCTCGAACAGGTTGGCCTTGGGCAGCCGTTCCAGCCATTCGGCGACTTGCTTGGGGCGGGTTTCTACCGTGTTATTCGCGGCTTGATCGGGTGCGGGAGTGGCCAGTTTGAGCGACATTGTCGGTTACCTATGATGGTTGCCTGTCACTAGCAGCCTGTTGGACTTGGTAAAGAAAAATCGGCTGCAAATTCGCTTGGCCGGTCCATATTTCGCTGCTTTAGTTCGCTCATTATAGGATGAAAAGCGACAAAGTCTGTCCTCGCCCAGTCGAATTTTAGCTACGCTGAAACTTCGTTTTTGCTTCGATTCTTCAAGTCCGACAGACTGCTAGCAAAAGCGCTCCCTTGATTCTAAGTAACCGCTGCGAATTAATCAATCGCCGACGGGTATAATGCCGGGAATCGCGACGGAAATTGGATAGGGTGAGGAAATCGATGAAATGGTTTGAGAGTTTTTTTGAAGGGTCGTTGTGGAACAGCCGTTTTGTCGTGCTGTTCGCGGTGGTTGCCAGCCTGGCGGCCGGCTTTGCGATTTTCTACATGGCCACGGTGGACGTGGTCTACCTGGTTGCCCACATCGTGCACTATGCCGATCCCGACGTCTCCATCGAGGCGCGCAAGGTGCTGCATGACGAAACCATCACCCACATCGTGGAAGTGGTGGACGGCTATTTGCTCGCCACGGTGATGCTGATTTTCTCGCTGGGCATGTACGAGCTGTTCATCAGCGACATCGACGCGGCGCACGGCAGCAAGTCCTCCAGCAAGATACTGGTGATCGAAAGCCTGGACGACCTGAAAGCGCGCCTGGCCAAGGTGATCATCATGATTCTCATCGTCACCCTGTTCGAGCATGCGCTCAAGATGAAAATCGAAAATGCCCTGGACCTGGTCTATTTGGGCGCCAGCATCGCACTGGTCGGGCTGGCGCTGTATTTCACGCATGCGGCCGAGGCCCATGGCGCGGCGAAAGCGGAGCAGCACCGGGAGCCCGGAGACCACTGAGACACCTCAGTCGATCTTGCCGTCCCGCGCAGCTTTCAGCACCAAAGCGTCGAACGCATCCGCGCTCATGATGCCGTGCGCGGCGACGATGTCGCGCACCGGTCTGCCGGATTTTTCCGATTCCTTGGCGATTTCCGCCGCCTTCATGTAGCCGATGCTGGGATTCAGCAGGGTGGCCAAACCTACGCTGGCGTGGATGAATTCGTAGCAGCGCTCCCTGTTTACCACCAGTCCCTTGAGGTTCTTTTCCGTTGCCGCGGCGATGGCGTTGCTCAGCCAGTCCATGGCGTCGAACAGTGCGGAGCCCAGCGCCGGCATCATGACGTTGAGCTCCAGTTGCCCTGCCTGCGCCATGTAGGCGACCGCGGCATCTTGCCCCAGTACCTGGAAGCACACCTGGTTGAGCATTTCGAACATGACCGGATTCACCTTGCCCGGCATGATGCTCGATCCCGGCTGCACCGGCGGCAGCGTGATCTCGCCCAGCCCCGTGCGCGGGCCGGAGGCGAGCAGGCGCAGGTCGTTGGAGATGCGCGTGAGTTCCAGCGCCAGGCCGCGCATCGCGGAAGACAGTTGCTGCAGGTCCAGCATGGATTGCATTTGCGCCGTCATGTCGCTGGCCGCGATGGGCTCGCCGGTGAGCCTGGCGAGTTCGGCCGCCACGCGCTCGGGATATTCGGGCGCGGTGTTGAGGCCGGTGCCTGCGGCAGAGCCGCCCAGCCCGATCTCGCACAGCGGCGCGCGCACGGCGGCGAGATTGCCGGCGGCACGGCGCAGGGTCCAGGCGTAGGCGGCAAACTCGCGCCCGAGCGTGGTGGGCACTGCGTCCTGCAAATGGGTGCGGCCGCTTTTCACCGTGTCGCGCTCGCGCTGCGCGATCGCCTCGAAAGCCGCCGCCATGTCGTTGACCGAGCGCAGCAGGCGCGGCAGTTTGGCGAGGCAGGTCATGCGGATCGCGGTAGGGATGGTGTCGTTGGTGCTTTGCCCCATATTGACGTGGTCGTTGGGATTGACCGGCGCATAGGTGCCGCGCGCGCCGCCCAGCGCCACGTTGGCGACGTTGGCGATGACCTCGTTGCTGTTCATGTTGTGGCTGGTGCCGGCGCCGGCCTGGAAGCGGTCCACCACGAACTGGTCGAGGAACTCGCCGCCGAGGATGCGTTCGCAGGCCGCCACGATGGCGTCGCGCTTGGCCTCGTCCAGCCAGCCCGGCTGGCAGTTTGCAATGGCCGCTGCCAGTTTGATGCGCACGTGGGCGCGCACGAAATCCGGGTCCGGCATGCGCCCGGAGATGGGGAAGTTCTCCACCGCGCGTGCGGTCTGGACGCCGTACCAGGCGCCTGCGGGAACTTTTAGCTCGCCGAGCGAGTCTTTCTCGATGCGGTATTCGGTCATTTTGCGTTACACTTCCGGCTGAATAAGTGCGCATATTTTATAGGAGGTGGCTGTTGTTGAAACGTGTTTTGTTGGCTTTTTGCCTGGCAGCCCTGTCCGCCAGCGTTTTTGCCGGAGGATTCTCGCTCAAGGATTCCAAAGGCAAGGTGCACAATCTGTCGGACTACAAAGGCAAATGGGTGCTGGTGAATTTCTGGGCGACCTGGTGCCCGCCCTGCCTGGAGGAGATCCCGGACCTGATTGCGCTGCATGAGCACAAGAACAGCAAGGTGGTGGTGATCGGCGTCGCCATGGATTACCAGAATCCCAAGCAGGTGATCGAATTTGCAGACGGCATGTTCATCAGCTACCCCATCGTGCTGGGCAACCAGAAAATGGCTGCGCAGATCGGCCCCGTGGACGGTTTGCCCACAACCTATCTCTACAATCCGCAGGGCAAGATGGTGGCGCAAAACGTCGGCGCGGTGACGCGCGCGGCAATCGAGAGTTTCATCGCTGGAAAGTGAGGGGGCGGGCTATGGCGAGGCTATTGGTGGTCGCTTTGCTGCTGGCGTTATCGGGCTGGGTGCATGCCGAAACGCGGGATGTGGACCGGTATTTCTTCGACCAGAAACTTGGCGATTTCAAAGCCGAACTCGCGACGGCCAGGAAGGAAGGCAAGCAAGGTATCCTGCTCATGTTCGAGATGGAAGAATGTCCTTTTTGCCACCGCATGAAAACCACCATACTCAATCAGTCCGAAGTGCAGGATTACTACCGCCAGCATTTCTTGATCTTCAGCGTGGACATCAAGGGCGACACCGCGCTGGTCGATTTCAAGGGCAAGGACACCACCGAGAAGCAGTTTGCCATCGAGAACCGCGTGCGGGCCACCCCGGTTTTTGCGTTTTTCGACCTCGAAGGCAACCAGACGACGCGCTTCACCGGTGCGGCCAAGGACGTCGGCGAATTCCTGCAACTCGGCCGCTACGCGGCTGAAGGCGCCTACAAGGACACTTCCTTCGTCAAGTTCAAGCAACAGAGCGGGCAATGAGGGGCCGAGCAAGATCGGCCTTCGGCTTTTTCTGGTTACTGGTTTTTTCCCACGCCATCGCGGCCGAATCTAACGGGCCGCTCACCCTTGACGAGGCGCTCGCCGCGGCGAATGCTCCCCACCCGGATCTGCAAACAGCTCTTGCCGAGCGCGACATGGCGCAAGCCGACCAGCGACTGGCGGAGGCGCGCCGGGATGTCTCCGTCGGCCTGGAAGGTATCCTGCGCAGTGGCAAGCCCACCCTTGGCAACAACGATTTCACCGGCGACAACAGCCTGCGCCTCGCGGCGCGCAAAACCCTCTACGACTTCGGGCGCACCGGCGCAGCGGAACAGGCTGCCGGCGCAGAGTTGCAGGCGCGCGAAGCGGCGCTGCTGGACGTCCGCCAGCGCCGGCGTGTGGACATCATGGCGCGCTTTTTCGACGTGCTGCTGGCCGACATGCAATACACCGTGGACGACGAATTGATGGCCGTGGCCTACGTTAGCTTCGACCAGGGTCGCGACCGGCTGGACACGGGCCAGATTTCCGCAGTCGATCTGGCCGAACTGGAGGCGCGTTACGAGGAGGTCAGGGCCAGACGCAACGCCGGTCGGCAGCGCCAGCGCATCGCCCGCGCCCTGCTGGCGAACGCCATGAACCGGCCGGGTCGGCTCGCGCCGGACCTCGAAGCCCCGAAGTTGCCGGGAAACGATAGTCCTCTGCCGGAATACGAAGGCCTGATTCAGGCCATGCTTGCCAACAACCCCGCGCTGGCCTCCCAGCGCAGCTTGCTCGCTGCATCGCAAAGCCGGCTCGATGCCTTGCGCGCGGAGCGGCGCCCGACGCTGGAAGCCGAGCTGCAAGCCGCCGACTACAGCCGCACCGCCCCTACCCGTGACAGCGTCAGCGCCGGCGTGATCCTGAACTGGCCGCTGTATCAGGGTGGCCGGGTGGACGCCCGCATCGGCCGCGAGCAGGCCCAGTTCGAAAAGCTCCAGGCGGCAGCCGACAGACTCAAAATGGACTTGACCCAGGCGTTGCTGGAGACCTGGCTCGATATCGGACAAATGCAGCGCGTCGCGCGCCAGGCCGCCAAGAAGCAGGCGGATTTCCGCGACCTTGCCCTGGAGCGCAGCCGCGGCGAGTACGAAGTGGAACTTAAGACCAATCTAGGCAATTCCATGGCCGACACTGTGCAGGCCAGACTTGGGCAGCGCAGGATCGACTACCAACTGGCGCTGGCATTTGCCCGGTTGGAGGCGCTGGTTGGGAAGCCATTGGCGGGGCCGGGGAAGCAGTAAGGTGCCGCGCCGTTACGCAAGGGGAAGCACGATGGACAAGTGGGTGGTTTTCGGACTGTTTGCGCTGGGCTTGCCGGCGGCGCAGGCGGCGGAAGTGGAGGCGGTGCTGCAATGGGTGCAGCGGGTCGAGTTGTCCACGCCGGTGTCGGGGGTGGTGCAGAGCGTCAGCGTGCAACCCGGGCAGAGTGTCAAGCAGGGGCAGGAACTGCTGGCGCTGGACAGCCGGGTGTACCGCGCCAAAGTCGCCGAGAGCGCCGCCGCCGTCGAGCGCCTCAAGGCCGAAGCGGCGGAGGCCAAGCGCAACCTGGATCGGGTGCAGGAACTCTACAACCGGACCGTGATATCCACTACCGAGTTGGATCAGGCCAAGTTGCGGGACGCGCGTTCCCGCGCCATGCTTGCCGAGGGCGAGGCGCGCTTGCGGCTGGACCAGAGCCGCCTCGAAGAGACCGTGCTGCGCGCGCCTTTCGATGCCGTGGTTCTGGCCCGCACTGCCGAACCCGGGCAGGCGGTGGCCGCCGGCCTGCAACCGCAAACCCTGCTGGTGGTTGCGAAGTCCGGTGAAATGCAGGCGCGAGCCAAGCTCGACGCCGGCCAACTCGGCAAGGTGCGGGCCGGCCAGGCGGTGACGGTAAGTGTGGCTGGAAAAAGCTACCCCGGGCGCGTCAAGGCGGTGGGGATGGAGCCCGTGGCCGCGCCCGGCGGGACGTTCTACCCGCTGGACGTGGTGTTCCCGGTGCGGGAAACGCTGCGCGCGGGAATGGCGGCGACGCTAAGGCTGCCTTGAGCGCGGCGTTCCGCGCATGTCCGCGGGATTGCAACGCCCCTTGAAACCCTATTGTGGACTCCCCCATTTATTTTGGCGGTGAGATTGGGTAGAATCGTGGCACTTTTCCGGAATCTCGCTTGACTCACCCGCCGCAGCTAAAGACCTCGGACGCATGCAGATATTTACCTTCGGCATCAATCATCAAACCGCGCCGCTTGCGATCCGCGAGCGCGTGGCGTTCCATGCCGAAAGCATCGTCCAGGCGCTGCACGACCTGGCCGGGCAGCGTCCGGTCAAGGAGGCGGCGATCCTGTCGACCTGCAACCGCACCGAGATCTATTGCAACACCCAGGAGCCGCAACAGGCCATCCAGTGGCTGGCCGAATACCATCAACTCAAGCCCCAGGCCATAGAGCCCTATCTCTACACCCTGCCGCAGAACCAGGCGGTCAAGCATGCTTTCAGGGTGGCCAGCGGCCTCGACTCCATGGTGATCGGCGAGGCGCAGATACTGGGGCAGATGAAGCAGGCGGTGAAGACAGCAGAAAAAGCCGGCACCCTCGGCCTGCTGCTGCACAAGCTGTTCCAGAGCACCTTTTCGGTCGCCAAGGAAGTGCGCACTGCCACCGAGATCGGCGCCAGTTCCGTCTCCATGGCGGCGGCTGCGGTGCGCCTGGCGGAGCGCATTTTCCCCACGCTGCACGAGCAGAACGTGCTGTTCATCGGCGCCGGCGAGATGATCGAGCTGTGCGCCACGCACTTCGCGGCGCAAAAGCCCAAGCACATCACCGTCGCCAACCGCACCCTGGAGCGGGCCAGGCTGCTCGCCCAGCGCTTCGGCGGCACGGCCATCACACTGAATGAGCTGCCCGACCAGCTATCCAATTACGACATCATCGTGACCTCCACCGGCAGCCCCCTGCCCATACTCGGCAAGGGCCTGGTGGAGCGCAGCATCAAGGCGCGCAAGCACCGCCCCATTTTCATGGTGGATCTGGCCGTGCCGCGCGACATCGAATCCGAAGTGGCGGAGCTGGACGACGTATTCCTCTACACCGTCGACGATCTCGGCCACATCGTGCAGGACGGCCTGGAAAGCCGCCAGACGGCCGTGGTGCAGGCCGAGGCGATCATCGATACCAGCGTCGAGAGCTTCATGCACTGGATGGAGTCGCGCGAACTGGTGCCGACCATCCGCGCCTTGCGCGACAACGCAGAGCGCTATCGCCGCCACGAACTGGAGCGCGCGCAGCGCCTGATCGCCAAGGGCGAAGACCCGCAGCAGGTGCTGGAGCAAATGAGCCGCGCCTTGATCAACAAGTTTCTGCACGTCCCCACTCACGCACTGACCCACGCTGACGGCGCCGACCGGGAGCAGTTGGTTGCGCTTCTGAGCCGCCTCTACTCGATCCATCCAGAGTAACCCAAGTGAAACCCTCTCTCGCCGCCAAGCTCGGCCATTTGAGCGAGCGCCTGGAAGAGCTTACCCATCTTTTAGGCAGCGAGTCCGTGGCGCAGGACATGGACAGCTATCGCCGGCTCACCCGCGAGCACGCCGAAATCACGCCTGTGGTCGAGCTCTACGAAGCCTATCGGCGCTGTCTGCAGGACAACGAGGACGCGCAGGAGATGCTTGCCGACCCGGAAATGCGCGATTTTGCCGAAGCCGAAATCCAGCAGAATCGGGAAAAGCTGGAGCAGTTGGAAGTCGAGCTGCAAAAACTGCTGCTGCCCAAAGATCCCAGCGACGAACGCAATATCTTCCTGGAGATTCGGGCGGGAACCGGCGGCAGTGAGTCCGCACTCTTTGCCGGGGACCTGTTTCGCATGTATTCGCGCTACGCCGAACGGCAGGGCTGGCAAGTCGAGATCGTCTCGGAGAGCCCTGGCGAGGTGGGCGGGTACAAGGAAATTATCTCCAAGATCATCGGTCAAGGCGCCTATTCGAAGCTCAAATTCGAGTCGGGCGGCCATCGCGTGCAGCGCGTGCCCGACACCGAGACCCAGGGGCGCATCCACACCTCGGCCTGCACCGTAGCGGTGATGCCGGAGGCGGATGAGTTGGCCAGTGTGGTGTTGAATCCGGCGGACCTGCGCATCGATACTTTCCGCGCCTCAGGCGCCGGCGGCCAGCACATCAACAAGACCGACTCCGCGGTGCGCATCACCCACTTGCCCACCGGCACTGTGGTGGAATGCCAGGACGACCGCTCGCAGCACAAGAACAAAGCCCAGGCCATGTCCGTGCTGGCGGCGCGCATCATGGACCAGCAAGTGCGCGAACGTCATGCGAAGGAAGCCGCCACCCGCAAGTCGCTAGTCGGCAGCGGCGACCGTTCCGAGCGCATCCGCACCTACAACTTTCCGCAGGGGCGCATCACGGATCACCGCATCAACCTGACTCTGTATAAAATCGAGGCGATCATGGAGGGTGAGATGGACGACTTGGTCAATGCGTTGATGGCGGAGCACCAGGCTGAGCAATTGGCCGCCATGGCCGAGGGAGGTTGAACCGGCTTGGCGCAGTCTCTGGGCGAAACGCTCGTCCACGCGCAGGAGCGGATTACGCAAGCGCTCGCTCTCGATAAATCCGAGGCGCGGCGCGACGCGCAGGTGTTGTTTGGGCATGCGCTGCAGGTGTCCAGAGCCTATCTTCTCGCCCACGGCGACGCCCCCCTGGCGCCCGAAGCGCTGGCGCGCTGCGAGGAGTTGCTCGGTCGCAGGTTGGCCGGCGAACCGGTTGCCTACATTCTGGGGCAGAGGGAGTTCTACGGGCTGAGCTTCCAGGTGACACCCGCCGTGCTGATCCCCCGGCCAGAAACCGAGTTGCTCGTGGAGTTGGCCCTTGCTCTCGCTACGGTCGGCAATCCATGCGAAGTACTGGATCTTGGTACGGGTAGTGCGGCGATAGCGATCGCAATTGCCAAGCACCGGCCCCTTGCCCAGGTCACCGCCGTCGACTGCTCTGCCGAAGCCTTGGTCGTCGCGCAGGCAAACGCCGCGGTCTCGAAAGTCGCCAACATTCGCTTCGTGCAAGGCGACTGGTTCGCGGCCTTGGGTGTAAGGAAATTCGACATTATCGTCAGTAATCCGCCTTATGTGGCGGCGCGAGACCCCCATCTCCGCCAAGGCGATGTCCGCTTTGAACCTGCGGGAGCACTGGTCGGTGGCGGCGACGGTCTGGATTGCATCCGCGAGATCATCGCCGGTGCGCCCGCGCACCTGTCGCTAGGGGGGTGGCTATTGCTGGAGCACGGCTACGATCAGGCGCAGGCTTGTCAGGCGCTGCTTCATGCGCAGGGGTTTCGGGAAGTTGCATCGCACCCGGACTTGTCGGGAACGCTGCGCGTTACCGGAGGGCGGCACTAATCTGGATGGTGGACCATACGCATTTTGTTCCGCGCCCGATTCGCGTCGAAAGCAGCCTCGGCCCAACAAGGACGCAAAGGAAGGCCATCTGGCGCTGTTGGTCTGCAAGCTTGTCGAAAATGTTTACACATGCGCCAAGGCGCGCACCACAATCGCCTGAACCGCTTTTTACAGTGGGCTGATTTCATGCTGCAATCTCTGTGTGGCGCAAATTTTGCTTAATGTTGGGTTAGGGAGTTCCAGTTTCTAACGGAGGCGTTGCCCTGTAGCAGTTAAGGCTTGCCGTTGCAGGTCTACGGTGCAACCCGAGGAAAGGCTATGCAAGAGAAGAATAGAAATCACGAGATTGGGATGGCCGCCCCAGGTCAGTTGCCGGGCGATGCCCCGGACAGCGAGTCGCGCCGGAAATTTGGCAAGGCTGGCTTGGCGGTAGGGTCGGCAGTCATCCTGACGGTGGCAAGCCGTCCTGTCTTGGCGAACTACGGGGCTATGTGCAAGACGCCGTCCGGGTTTATATCCGGCAATGTCAGCCAGCATGGCAATCCCCCGCCAAGCCAAGGCCTCACGCCGGGCTACTGGAAAAACCATTATGGGACTGGCGACTGGCCTTCGCCCTACAAGTGCGGAACCCTGAAGGGCACGAGGTGCAGCAACTGGGATTCCTGGAACAACGATGGTACCCGTGTATGTACCGATTACACGGGCGGTGTGTTCAGGTGCAAGAGCTATTGCAGCAGTTACGCTACCTACACTGTTTCCTCCTACAGCAAAAAAACCGGATACAAGACTACGACACAGCCTTATTCGCTCATGCAGATGTTGTGGATGGGCGGAAGCATGGACCAATACGAATTCGGTGCGCACATGTGCGCCGCGCTGCTGAACGCGCAGCATGGTTATACCGATTGCCTGAGCGTGCAGGCAGTCAAGGATATGTGGAACGAGTGCGACCAGAAGGGCTATTACGAGCCGACGGCCGGGGTGAAGTGGTATCCGCAGGATTGTGTTGCTTACCTGAAATCCACAATGTCGTAGTTCCCGGCATTGCCGGCCAAGCCCAACGCACGGAGCAGTCCCGCCTGAGCAGAGTATGCTGACAACTGAATGGGTAGTCGACGGAGATGCGGCATTGCTTCTTCGTCAGTGGGGCGACGAATGCGTGGTCTACAACAGCGTTTCCGGAGACACGCATCTGCTCAATGCGTTGGGCGGGGTTGCTCTCACCAGCCTGCTGCAGGCGCCTGCAACCGCGGATGGTCTGGCGCAGCGCGTGGCTTCCCAGCTCGGATTCGAAGCCGACGAGGCGTTGCTTGAGACGATCGGGACGCTACTCGGCGATTTCGAGCGCATTGGCCTGATTCGGCAGCATCCCCTCCAATGAATGTTTCCGCGCTTACGGCAGCCGAACTGGGGCGCCGCTTGCGAGGGTGCGGCCTGAGTCTGCGCACCGGCGCCTTCGTCGCTCTCGTGCGTTCATCGGTTCCGTCGGTGGCCGAGGGTATAGGCGCGCTGTACGCGGATTTTCCGCTGGAAGAGAACAGCGACTTTGCGGATTTTCACATCGGTCTGGAGCCGCCCCGGGACCTGCGCCGGTGGATATATCCCCAGATTGTCTTCGACTTCGATGGCCATGCGCCATTCAAACCGCTGCCGTTCGACCAGGCGTTCCCGATGTTCGAGTGGGGGCTGAACTGGTGCGTGTCGAGCCATTCCCACCAATACCTCATCATCCACGCCGCCGTGATGGAAAAAGACGGCTTTGCCGTCATCATGCCGGCTCCGCCAGGTTCCGGAAAAAGCACGCTGTGCGCTGCGCTGGTCAATCGCGGTTGGCGTCTGTTGTCCGACGAGCTCGCGCTGATACGCAAAGACGACGGCCAGGCCGTGCCGCTGCCACGGCCGGTGAGCCTCAAGAACGCCTCGATTGAGGTGATCCGGAACTTTGAACCGACGGCTTTCATCAATCGCGAGTGCCGCGACACCATCAAAGGCACGGTTGCCCACATGAAGCCGCCACGCGATGCGGTGCTGCGTGCGCAGGAAACCGCAAAACCCGGCTGGGTGATATTTCCCCGCTACCGGAAGGACGCCGCCACCGTTCTTCAGGCGCGCCCGAAAGGCGGCACCTTGATGGCCGTGGCGGACAATGCGTTCAACTATAGCTTGCTCGGGACTGCCGGTTTTCATATGCTCGCAGACATGATCGATGCCTGCGACTGCTATGACTTTACCTACAGCAATCTTGACCAAGCCATCGAGGTCTTCGCTGCCCTTCAGCCACCGGCGCCATGAAGCCGGAGCGTGACCTGGTGGCGTCTGCCCTGCGCGACCCCGCGGCACTGGTTTCGTGGACTCTCGCCGAGTGGGATCTGCTGGTGCGCCAGGCGCGGCGCGCACAACTGCTGGCGCGTATCTGCTGGCTCATGCACGAGCGCGGCCTGCTGCAGCAGGTGCCGGAGCAGCCGCGGGCGCATCTGGAAGCGGCGCGGGTTGTGTCCGACAAGCAGGACCGCGCCATTCGCTGGGAAGTGAACCGCATTCGCCACGCGCTCACGCGCGTCGGCATTCCCGTCATCCTGCTCAAGGGTGCGGCATACGTGATGGCGGAACTACCGTCAGCGCATGGCCGGTTGTTCGCCGACGTGGATATCCTGGTGCCGAAAGAAAAGCTGCCGGAGGTGGAAGCGGCGCTGATGATGCATGGCTGGGCGGCAACGCTGCACGACGCGTATGACCAGCGTTACTACCGCACCTGGATGCACGAGCTGCCGCCGATGACGCACGTCAAGCGCGAGACCACGATCGACGTGCATCACGCCATACTGCCCGAAACGGCGCGGCTGCATCCCGATCCGGTCAAGCTGCGGGCGGCGGCGCAGCCTGTGCCGGGTGCCCAGGATCTGCAAGTACTCGCACCAGTGGACATGATTCTGCACAGCGCAACGCACCTGTTTAGCGATGGCGAACTGGAACATGGGTTGCGCGATCTCTCCGACCTGGATGGCCTGTTGCGGCACTTTTCCGCCGAGGCGGATTTTTGGCAGCATCTGGCAAGCCGCGCACAGGAACTGGATCTGGCGCGCCCGCTTTACTACGCGCTGCGCTACACCCAGCGCATCTTGACGACCCCCGTGCCGGACAGTGCCGTTGCGATGGCCGGTGCAGGACGGCCGTCCCGGTTGCTGGAGTGGCTCATGGATGCACTGTTCTTGCGGGCGCTGCGCCCCGACCACGCGAGTTGCGCCGATTTTTTTACCCCCGCCGCGCGTGGGCTGCTTTACGTGCGTTCCCACTGGTTGCGCATGCCTCCGCTTTTGCTTGTGCGGCATCTGTTGCATAAGGCCTTGGTTTCGCCCAAGGACGACTAGCCTGTCGTTCCGACATATTGACTTCATGGCCGATGCTCGGCACAATACCCGATAAATTTGATCAAGTATTCTGATTGGTCACGATTTAAGTGGTGCCCGCGTATGCGGAGCGGTTTCTATGTGTTTGGAGCTATTCGGTTATGAGTATTCAGGAAGTTATCAAAGAGCAGGTTACCACCCACCCCGTCGTGCTTTACATGAAAGGCACGCCGCAGTTCCCGCAGTGCGGTTTTTCCGCCACGGCAGCACAGATTCTCAAGGCTTGCGGAGTGGGCAGCCCATTTACCGTGGACGTGCTTGCCGAACCGGAAATACGCCAGGGCATCAAGGATTTTTCCAGTTGGCCCACCGTTCCCCAGCTCTACGTGAACGGCCAGTTTGTGGGCGGTTCCGACATCATGCGGGAAATGTACCAGAGCGGTGAGCTGCAGAAACTGCTCGAAGCCGCCAAGCCCTAAACTTTTCCGCGCTGCCCGGACGTAAAAACCCCCTCTGGGCGGCGCACGCTGCTCCAGCTTCCCTTCCTGCGCGCTCCTCCAATGCCGTTTGCATGAAAATGGCTTCCGCTCAGACCTGCGCCGCGCCCCGGCTTGGTGCGTTCCTCATGAAAACAAAGTACTAAAGTTTCGCAAACCCCAACCGTTATACCAGACGCAACCTGCGTGTTTGCACATCCCCGGATGCCGCATGCGGCCGCGTTGTGTTTGAGAAATGGCGCGATCGTCCGCGTGAATTTCCAAATAATGTGAATCAAGTGGGCATACGTGAATACAGTCGATATGCATAACGAAATCGGGGGTCGCCAGTGACTGAGCGGCGCTGTTTTGCCACGGCGCTGTTAAAGGGCGGAACTCTGACCGCGGCAGCTATTGCCGCGCTCTGGTACGTCGCCGCCAGCCCTCGGCTGGGGTGGTCCGGCCTTGCCGCGTACCCGTCGTTGTTCCTTGTCGTGCTGTTTGGTTGGGCGCTGGCATTGCGGGGTGCGTTGCGCTGTGCCGAAGCGTGCAAGGTCTTGGCTCCGGATGTTGCGCTTGGTCGCCCCCATGATGTGATGGCGGAGGGCAGCGCGGTGTTTGCGGCCTTGTCGCAGCAGTTCGGCGGACAGTTTCACGAGGCCAACGTCGAGCTGCGGCAAACCCAGGACATTCTCGCGGACGCCATCGGCAAGCTGATCGACAGTTTTACGGCGATCAACGCCAACGTGCGTGCGCAACAGGAATTGGCGATGTCGATGGCGCAAATGCTCTCCGGAACGGGCGGGGCGAAGGACGAGGCCAACTTCGAGCAGCTCATGCGCGAAACCTCGGAGACACTGACCACGTTCGTGGACAACACCGTGCACACCAGCAAGATCGCCATGGGCCTGGTGGACGAGATGGATGACGTCAACCGCCAGGTCGCCGCCATTCTCGGGATACTCGGCGAGATCGAGGGCATTTCCAAACAGACCAATTTGCTGGCGCTCAACGCGGCGATCGAGGCGGCGCGGGCTGGCGAATCCGGCAGGGGCTTCGCCGTGGTGGCCGACGAGGTGCGCACGCTGTCGTTGCGCACCAACCACTTCAGCCAGTTGATCCGCACGCACATGGACAAGGTTCACGGGTCGTTGGGAATAGCCGAAAAATCGATACACGAAATGGCGTCGCTGGACATGAATTTCGCGCTGCAGTCGAAAAACAGCGTGCACGAAATGATGAAGGAAATTCAAAAGACCAATGCCACGGTGGAACAGAACATGGCCGAACTCGGCAAGATCGCCGTGGACGTGGAACAGAACGTAGGCACGGCGGTTACCACTCTGCAGTTCCAGGACATGACGACCCAGCTTATCGACCACACCAGGATGAGGGTTCAGGCCATGGACGCAATTCTGCTGGAGGTTGCCGCAGCCTCGGCCGAGGGCGCAGGCGAGGAGGGCGACGACGCGCGCCAATATGTCGCCCGGCTCGACCGGTGCAGGCAATCGGTCATCGGCGGGGTGGCGGCACTCGCCGCCGCCAAATCGAAAGCGGTGAGCCAGGAAAGCATGGGGACCGGCGATGTCGAGCTGTTTTGACAGGGTGCGCATCGCGCCGCCCGGTGCAAGTTTAACGAGGGAGATTTGACGTTATGGCTAAGACAATACTTGCGGTGGATGACTCCGCTTCTATCCGGCAAATGGTGGCCTTTACCCTGAAGGGTGCGGGGTATGACGTGGTCGAGGCGGCGGATGGCCAGGATGGCCTGGACAAGGCCAAGTCGAAGTCGGTCAACCTGGTGTTGACCGACCAGAACATGCCGAAGATGGATGGCCTGACGCTGATCAAGTCGCTGCGCGCGCTGCCGCAGTACAAGGCCGTCCCTATCCTGATGCTGACGACGGAAGCCGGCGACGCCATGAAGGCCCAGGGCAAGGCAGCGGGCGCCACCGGCTGGCTGGTGAAACCGTTCGATCCGCAAAAGCTGCTGGACGTGGTGAAGAAAGTCCTCGGCTGATGGGCGCACGGCGCGACACATCGAACCCGACGGGTGAGCCGGCATGAGCATAGACATGAGCCAGTTCTACCAGGTGTTCTTCGACGAAACCGCGGAGCACCTGGCGGCGATGGAGAGCCTGTTGCTCGGCCTGGATCTCGAATCGCCCGATGTGGACGACCTCAACGCCATCTTCCGTGCCGCGCACTCCATCAAGGGCGGCAGCGGCACCTTCGGTTTTACCGACATGACGGCGGTGACGCACGTGCTGGAGACGCTGCTCGACAGGCTGCGCAAAGGCGAGTTGCAGGTGACCGACGAAATGGTCGACACCTTTCTGCAGGCCGGGGACGTGCTGAAGGCGCAGCTTGAAGGCCACCAGTCGGCGACCGATGTGGACCAGCAGGCAGTGGACGAAGTGTGCGCAAAACTCGATCGCCTCGCGATGGATGCCGCCCCGGACGCTGCTCCCGTTGCTTCCCCCGAACTGCCGATTCCCGCCCCTGCTGTGCAGACCCTCGAAATCCGCGTCGCGTGCGATCCCGGATTCGCCGTTACCGACCCGCAGGCGCTACTGGACTGCCTGGGCGCGCTGGGTGAAGCCGAGGCCTGCGGCTCCCCGCAGGATCAAGCCCAGGGGCAACTGGTCCTGAAGCTGGCAACCACGGCCAATGACGCCGAGATACGCGATGCCCTGGCTTTTTTCGTGCAGCCCGAGCAGGTGTCGATCGCAGTGCTGGACGATGCCGGCTATGGCTTTTTCGACGACACCGAGGCGCCCGCAGCGGACGAAGGCTACGGCTTTTTCGTAGAGCCGGCCGAGATCCAGGCGCAAGCGGAAGTCGAACAGGGGTATGGTTTCTTCGACGACGCTGCGCCTGCCAGGCCGTCTGAAGCGGTCACCCGCATCGACATCGAATCCCCCGCGCGCAGCCCCGGCAGAAGAACCGTGGACGATCCCAACGTGACGGCGGCCAAAGTCGGCCGGCGCGATAACGACAAGGTGGCGGTAGCGGCCTCCTCCGCGGATGCTTCCTCGATCCGCGTCAGCACCGAGAAAGTCGATCAATTGATCAACCTCGTCGGCGAGCTGGTGATCACCCAGGCGATGCTGGCGCAGACTGCGTCCGGGGTCGACCCCGTGCTGTACGAGACGCTGCTCAACGGCATGGCGCAACTGGACCGCAACACCCGCGATCTGCAAGAGTCGGTGATGTCCATCCGCATGATGCCGATCAGCTTCGTGTTCAGCCGTTTCCCGCGCGTGGTGCGCGATCTGGCCGGCAAGCTCGGCAAGCAGGTGGAGCTCAAGACCATAGGCGAAGGCACCGAACTGGACAAGGGCTTGATCGAAAAGATCGCCGACCCGCTCACCCATCTGGTGCGCAACAGCCTGGACCACGGTATCGAACTCCCGGAAAAGCGCCTGGCCGCCGGCAAGGACGCCAAGGGCACCATCACGCTGCGCGCCTCGCATCAGGGCGGCAACATCGTGATCGAGGTCAGCGACGACGGCGCCGGCCTCAACCGCGACAAAATTCTGGCCAAGGCGCACGAGCGCGGGCTGGCTGTCGGCGACCACATGTCCGACCAGGAAGTGTGGCAATTGATTTTCGCGCCCGGTTTCTCCACCGCCGACGTGGTGACCGACGTGTCCGGCCGCGGCGTTGGCATGGACGTGGTCAAGCGCAACATCGAGGGCATGGGCGGCCGCGTCGAAATCGCATCGGAGACCGGCTACGGCTCCAGGATCACGATCCGCCTGCCGCTCACGCTGGCGATCCTGGACGGCATGTCGGTCGCGGTCGGCGAGGAAATATTCATCCTCCCGCTTACCTACATCGTCGAGTCGTTCCAGCCGCCCGAGGTGGATGTGAAAACCGTCTCCGGCCAGGGGCGGGTGGTGCACGTGCGCGGCGAATATCTGCCGCTGGTCGCCCTGCACGAAGCGTTCAACATGACGCCGAAAGTGGCCGAGCCGCATCGGGGAATTCTGGTGATACTCGAATCGGATGGCAGCAAGGTCGCCCTGTTCGTGGACGGACTGGTCGGCCAACACCAGGTCGTCATCAAAAGTCTGGAATCGAACTTCCGCAGAGTTCCAGCCGTTTCCGGCGCAACCATCATGGGCGATGGCAAGGTCGCGCTGATCCTCGATGTGGCCGCACTGGTGCGGTACAACCGGCATTAGAAAAAGAAAGGAGCAAGTCGATGCAGGCGAATCAGGAAAATGCAGTGGCGGGTGGCATGGCGGAGGGGCAGGAGTTCCTCACCTTCACCCTGGGCCACGAGGAATACGGCATAGACATCCTCAAGGTGCAGGAGATTCGCGGCTACGACGCGGTCACTGCCATCGCCAACACGCCCGCTTTCATCAAGGGCGTGATCAACCTGCGCGGCGTCATCGTGCCCATCGTGGACATGCGCATCAAGTTCAACCTCGGCACTGCCGAATACGACCAGTTCACCGTGGTGATCATCCTCAACGTCGCCCGCCGCGTGGTGGGCATGGTGGTGGACGGTGTGTCGGACGTGATCACCCTGGCCGCGGCGCAGATCAAGCCGGCGCCGGAATTCGGCGCCAGCCTGGACACCCAGTACATCATGGGCCTGGGCACCGTGGACGAGCGCATGATCATCCTGGCGGATATCGAGCGCCTGATGACCAGCAGCGACATGGCGCTGGTCGAAGAAGCAACTGCTTAAGGGAGACGAAAAATGCGCACGAACATGCCAGTGACCAACGTCGAATACGAGCTCAAGCCGGGAGACTCCATCGTCTCCAAGACCGACCTCAAGGGTCTCATCACCTACGTCAACCAGGATTTCATCCGCATCAGCGGCTATTCCGAGCACGAGCTGATCGGCGCGCCGCACAACCTGGTGCGCCATCCCGACATGCCGGCGGAAGCGTTCGCCGACCTGTGGGTGACGCTCAAGGCAGGGCGGCCATGGACCGGACTGGTGAAGAACCGCTGCAAGAACGGCGACTTTTACTGGGTGGAGGCGAATGCCACTCCCATCCGCGAGAACGGCCAGGTGGTGGGCTACATGTCGGTGCGCGGCAGGCCGGACCGGGCGCTGGTCGAGGCAGCGGCCAAGGTTTATCAGTTGTTCAAGGAAGGCCGCGCAGGCCATTTGAAGATAGAGCAGGGCAAGGCCGTCAAATCCAGAAAAATCGGGAGTTTAAACATGTTCAAGAATCTGACCATCAAATCGCGGCTGACGTTCGTGATTGGCCTTCTGTCGTTGCTGCTGGTCGGCATCGGTGTGTTCGGCCTGTTCGGCATGAGCAAAGCCAACGAGGGCCTGCGCACCGTCTACGAAGATCGCACGGTGCCCATGAGTCAACTGGACAGCATCTTGCAACTGCTCAACCACAACCGCATCAACATGCTGGAGGGCATCGCCAACCCAACGCCGGCGGTGATTGCCAAGCGCAGCGCGGACGTCGAGCAGAACGCCGCGGAGATCACCAAGACCTGGGAGGCCTACATGGCCACCTATCTGACGCCCGAGGAAAAGAAGCTGGCGGAAACATTCGCCGAAACGCGCGGCAAGTTCGTGAAGGAGGGCCTGAAGGCCACCATGGCCTTGCTGCAGGCGGGAAAAATCAACGAGGCAAAGCAACTGTATGAGCAGAAAGCCCTGGTGCTGTTCAACCCGGTGCGGGAGAGCGCCGACGCGCTGATGAAGTTGCAGCTCGACGTCGCCAAGCAGGAATATGCGGACGCGCAAAGCCGTTACGCCATGACGCGCAATGTGGCCACCGCGCTCATCGCGCTTGGCGTGCTGCTCTCGGGCTGGCTCGGCTTTGTGCTGGTCCGCGCCATCGTACGGCCTCTCAATGCGGCCATCGGTTATTTCGACCAGATCGCGCAGGGCAACTACGCCAACCGCATCGAAGCGGAAAGCCAGGACGAGATCGGCAAGGTCATGGAAGCGCTCAAGGCCATGCAGACCAAGCTCGGCTTCGACGTGGCCGAGTCCAAACGCATCGGGGACGAGAACCTGCGCGTCAGGATGGCCCTGGACAACGTGGCGACCAACGTCATGATCGCGGACAACGACCGCAACATCATCTACATGAACAAGTCCATCGTGCCCATGCTGACCGCCGCCGAAAACGACATCCGCAAGGAGCTGCCGAACTTCAGCGTGGCGAAATTGCAGGGCGGCAGCATCGACAGCTTCCACAAGAACCCGGCGCACCAGAAGCAGATGCTGGCCACCTTCACCAGCACGCACAGGGCCCAAATCGTCGTCGGCGGGCGCACCTTCGCGCTGGTGGCGAACCCCATCATCAACGAAAAAGGCGAGCGCCTGGGGTCGGTGGTGGAATGGACCGACCGCACCATGGAAGTGGCCACCGAGAAGGAAGTGGGCGAGATCGTCGAAGCTGCCGTGATGGGAGACTTCACCAAGCGCATCGACATGGACGGCAAGACCGGTTTCTTCCGCCAACTGGGCGAAGGCATGAACCAATTGCTGCAAACTTCCTCCGATGGCCTGGCCGAAGTGGCCCGCATGCTGGGAGCGCTGGCGAAAGGAGACCTGACCGAAAAAATCACGACCGACTACATGGGCACCTTCGGCCAGTTGAAGAACGACTCCAATGCCACCGTCGACAACCTGAAGGAAATCATCGGCCAGATCAAGGATGCCACCGACGCCATCAACACCGCTTCCAAGGAAATCGCAGCGGGCAACTCCGACCTCTCGCAGCGTACCGAGGAGCAAGCTTCGTCGCTTGAGGAAACCGCTTCCAGCATGGAGGAGCTGACCAGCACGGTGAAGCAGAACGCGGAGAACGCCAAGCAGGCCAACCAACTGGCGAAGGGCGCTTCCGACATCGCGGTCAAGGGCGGCGAGGTGGTGGGCGAGGTGGTGCATACCATGAGCTCGATCAACGAAAGCTCGCGCAAGATCGTGGACATTATTTCCGTGATCGACGGCATCGCCTTCCAGACCAATATCCTCGCCTTGAACGCCGCGGTGGAAGCGGCGCGCGCCGGCGAGCAGGGCCGCGGTTTCGCGGTGGTGGCGGGCGAGGTGCGCAATCTGGCGCAGCGTTCCGCCGCAGCGGCCAAGGAAATCAAGGGCCTGATCGGGGACTCGGTGGAGAAGGTGGAAGGCGGCACCAAGCTGGTGGAAGAGGCCGGCAAGACCATGGAAGAAATCGTCATGGCGGTGAAGCGCGTGACCGACATCATGAGCGAAATTTCCGCCGCGTCGATCGAGCAGAGTTCCGGTATCGAGCAAGTGAACCAGGCGATCACCCAGATGGACGAAGTGACCCAGCAGAATGCGGCGCTGGTCGAAGAGGCAGCCGCGGCGGCCGAGTCGATGGAAGAGCAGGCGCAAAGCCTGGCCGAGGCGGTCAGCGTGTTCCTCCTGGATGAAAGCGCGTCCGGACGCGGGCAAGCCAAGCGGATCGCCGCGCCGCGCAGTGCGCCCGCGCGTTCCGCCGCACCTGCCAAGGCGGCGCAGAGATTGGCAGCCAAGCCAAAATCCGGCGCCGAAGAAGACGAGTGGAGCGAGTTCTAATCCGGAACCTGCAATCAAAGCCGAGGACCACAAGCAATGGGTAACATAGCGGAAGCGAGCAGTAGCAGGGCCGACGGTGTTCGTGAGTTCGACTTCACGAACAGGGACTTCGAGCGTGTGCGCAAGATGATCTACGAGCATGCCGGAATCGCCCTCAATCCGAGCAAGCAGGACATGGTCTACAGCCGGCTGGCGCGGCGCCTGCGTGCCACCGGGCTGCACAGCTTCGATGCCTATCTGGGCATGCTGGAAGCGGGCAACGACGAGGAGTGGGAAGGTTTCGTCAACGCGCTCACCACCAACCTGACTTCGTTCTTCCGCGAGGCGCACCATTTTCCTCTCCTTGCGGAGCACATCGGCAAGGCGAAGGGCAACCATCCGGTCACGCTGTGGTGTTCGGCCTCGTCCACCGGGGAAGAACCCTACTCCATGGCCATGACCATGATCGACCTGTACGGCAGTTACACGCCGCCGGTGAAGATACTGGCGACGGACCTGGATACCAACGTACTGGCAAAAGCCGCGGCGGGCGTTTATGCCATGGAGCGCCTGGAGAAGTTGCCGGAGGACACGCTGAAGCGCTTCTTCCAGCGCGGCACCGGCGCCCAGGCAGGCACGGCGCGGGTGCGCCAGGAACTGCGCGACATGGTCACGTTTCGGCCCCTCAATCTGCTCGACGCCAGTTGGCCGATACGCGGGCCGTTCGACGCCATCTTCTGCCGCAACGTGATGATCTATTTCGACAAGCAGACGCAGTACGACATCCTGAAGAAATTCGCCCCCATGCTGCGTGCGGACGGCCTGCTCTTTGCCGGACATTCGGAGAGCTTCTACCATGCCGCGGACCTGTTCAAACTGCGCGGCAAGACGGTGTATGAACTGGCTCAGAAGCAGGGGGGCTAGTAGGAGCGCCGCCCCCCGGCGCGAATGCGGCCGCAAATCGCGGCGAGGGCGCCGCTCCCACAGTGGTGTTTCGGCTCTAATGGATAATCCGGGTTCAACCCATGAGTGAGTCCAGGGGCTACGAAGAAGTCATCGCGCCGAACACCTATTTCGACCGCACGCTGGACATCGACGCGGCGAAAATCCTGCCCGGCGAGTATTACGCGACGGGGCGCGAAATGGTGCTGGTGACGGTGCTGGGCTCGTGCGTCGCGGCCTGCATCCGGGACCGCGTGACGGGCATAGGCGGCATGAACCACTTCATGCTGCCCGATTCCGGCAGCGACCAGGGTAATCCGCTCAGCTCATCGGCGCGCTATGGAACCTACGCCATGGAAATGCTGCTCAACCAGTTGATGAAACTCGGCGCCAAACGCGCCAACCTGGAAGCCAAGGTATTCGGCGGCGGCAATGTGCTGCGGGGATTCAAGGTCGCCAACGTGGGCGAGCGCAACTCGAAGTTCGCGCTGGAATACCTGAACACGGAAAAGATCAGCGTGGTGGCCAAGGATCTGCTGGATATCTACCCGCGCAAAGTTTATTTCTTTCCGCAAACGGGCAAGGTACTGGTCAAGAAACTGCGCAGCGTCCACAACGACACCATCGTGGAGCGCGAGAGCGAGTACAGTTCGCGCCTCAGGAATGCCACGGTGGAAGGCGATGTGGAGCTGTTTACCTAGCAGCGTGCGCCGTGCGCACGAAAGATAGTAGCGTGCGCTATGCGCACGAAAACGGGAGCGCGATTGAAGTGACCGGAAAAATCAGAGTGCTGGTGGTGGACGATTCCGCCGTGATCCGCAGCGTGCTGAAGGAAGTGATCAACGCCCAGCCCGACATGGAAGTCGTGGGAACGGCGCCCGATCCGCTCGTGGCGCGCGAGATGATCAAGGCGCTCAACCCCGACGTGCTCACGCTGGATGTAGAGATGCCGAAAATGGACGGCCTCGACTTTTTGGAGAAGCTGATGCGACTGCGACCGATGCCCGTTGTGATGATTTCTTCGCTCACCGAAAAGAGTTCCGAGATTACCATGCGCGCGCTGGAACTCGGCGCGGTGGATTTCGTGACCAAGCCGAAACTCGACATCAGCCAGGGCATGCACGAATACGGCCAGGATATCGGCGACAAGATCCGCGCCGCCGCCAAGGCCAAGGTGGTGCAAACGAAAGTGCATCATGTGGCCAAGAGCCAGAGCGCGGATGCCGTGCTGCCGGCCCTTTCCAACCATATCGCTTCGACCGAGAAGCTGATCATCGTCGGCGCTTCCACCGGCGGCACGGAAGCGATCAAGGAATTCCTGATCAAGCTGCCTCCGGATTGCCCCGGCGTGCTGGTCACCCAGCACATGCCGGAAGCCTTCACCAAATCCTTCGCCGACCGGCTGAACAGTCTGTGCAAGATCGGCGTGAAGGAAGCGCAGGACAACGAACGGGTGCTGCCGGGCCACGCCTACATCGCGCCGGGCCATTCGCACCTGCTGTTGAAGCGCAGCGGCGCCAATTACGTGACCGAGTTGAGCCAGGGGCCGCCGGTCAACCGCCACCGTCCCTCGGTCGACGTGCTGTTCCGCTCCGCGGCCAACTATGCCGGCGCCAATGCCGTCGGCGTGATCCTGACCGGCATGGGCAAGGACGGCGCGGCCGGCATGCTGGAGATGAAGCATGCCGGGGCGCATAATTTCTCGCAGGACGAGGCGACCTGCGTGGTGTTCGGCATGCCGCGCGAAGCGATTGCCGTGGGTGCGGTGGATGAGATCGTTCCGATTCAGGAAATGGGGGCCAGGGTCATGGCCTATCTCGGGTCTCTGGGCAGGCGTGTAACCAGGGTCTGATTTCGTGGCCGTGGATTATTGATTCAAGGAAGAGGGTGAGCCATGCAAATAAACGTTTCGAAACATGATGGGGCAGCCAGGATGAGCTTGAATGGGCGTTTTGACTTCAATGCGCACCGGGAATTTCGCGGCAGTTATGACGCCATTATCGGCGACGCCGAAGTGCGGGAGGTCGAAGTGGACCTGGGCGGGGTGGACTATCTCGACAGCTCGGCGCTGGGCATGCTGCTGCTGCTGAAAGAACGCGCCGCGGCGGCCCACAAGAGCGTGGCGCTGTCCAACTGCCGCGGCATGGTGGCGCAGGTCCTGGAAGTGGCCAATTTCAACAGGCTGTTCAACATCAAGTAGCCGCGCAGCGGCAGCGGAGAACACAGGGAATGCAAGAACGGCTGAAAGTGCTGGTAGTCGACGACGCCGAGGAAAACGTGACGCTGCTGTGTCGTTTCGTCGAGCGCATGGGGCACGACGTCGTCGTCGCCAGGGACGGGCAGCAGGCGCTGGACATGTTCCAGTCCGAGGCTCCCGACATGGTGCTGATGGACGTCATGATGCCGGTGATGAATGGCTTCGAGGCGACGCGCCATATCAGGGCGCTGCCGGGAAACCGCTGGGTTCCGGTGATACTGTTGACCGCCCTGGCGCAGGATACCGACCTGGTCGCCGGGCTGGAAGCGGGCGCGGACGATTACCTCACCAAGCCGATCAACCTGGTGGTGCTGCAGGCAAAAATAAAGGCCATGCAGCGCATCGCGCTGCTGCAAAGCCGGTTGGCGGAACAAAACGAAGAATTGGCCCGCTACCGCGACCATGCCGAAGAGGAACGCAGCATCGGCTGCCACATCATGGAGCGCATCACCGCGACCCGTGGCCTGGACGACGCGCTGCTGCGCTACCGCATTTTCCCCGCGGCACAGTTCAGCGGCGATCTGGTAGCCGCCGCGCGCACGCCCACCAACGTGCTTCACGTGCTGCTGGCCGATGCCACCGGGCACGGCCTTTCCGCCGCGCTCAACGTGATGCCGCTGACGCAGATTTTTTACTCCATGACCGAAAAGGGATTTTCCCTTGCCAGCATCACCGATGAGCTGAATCACAAAATCAAATCCCTGATGCCGTCCGGGCGCTTCGTTGCGGCGACGCTGGTTGCCGTCAATACCCGCGAAGGTGTGATGGAAGTCTGGAACGGAGGCACCCCGGAGGCGCTGTTCATGGATGCCGAGGGGCGCGTCGTGCGGAGCTGGAAATCCAGACACCTGCCCCTCGGGATATTGGGCAAGGGCGAGTTCGACCCGCAACCGGAAGTGTTCCAGCATGACCGGCCGGGGCAGTTGTTCCTGTGCTCGGACGGCCTTTCCGAAGCGGAGGATACGCAGGGGCGGCAGTTGGGCCAGGACAGCGTGGTGCAAGCCTTGCTGGCAGCGCCGCCGGAATCCCGCTTCGATCATGTGCTGCAGGCCCTGGACGCGCATCTTGGCGGCCGCCAGGCGCACGACGACGTCTCCATGATCATGGTGGATTTTGCCAAGGACCGGAGCGAGGTTGCTGCGGCGCAAGCCGTCGCGCCTGTCGGCTCCCTGAGCCGCGGCAAGCCGGGCGAATGGAGATTCCACGCCAGCATCGGCACGGACCAGCTTAAAGAGCTGGACATCGTTCCCTTGATGCTCAACGTCATCGAGCAGATCGAGCACATCAGGGCACACATCAGTCCAATTTTCCTGATCGTGTCGGAGCTTTACACCAACGCCCTGGACCACGGTCTGCTGCATCTCGATTCCGGCATGAAATCGGAACCCGGCGGCTTCGACAGCTACATGGAGCAGCGCCATGAGCGCCTGCAAAACCTGGGCGACGGCAGCATCGAGCTATCCCTGGAGCAGGTTGAAATAGCCGGTCAGCCGGTGCTGCGCATTTCGATGAAGGACAGCGGCGCCGGGTTCGACCATACAGCGGTTATGCAGCGGGACCTGGCGGGGAATCAAAAGGCTTACGGGCGCGGTGTGGCGTTGATACGCAGCCTGAGCCAGCAGGTGGAATACCAGGGATGCGGCAACGAAGTGACGGTGTTGTACAGCCTGGGAGCCAAGCCGGAATAGCAGGTCAGCACCGGTCATGTAGGTTGGGTTAGGCGCGGTTTTTTGCGCCGTAACCCAACAAACCCAATCATCCTAAAAACCGCAGTTCGTTCACCACAGGGTCACAGAGGCACTGAGGAATGGGGTTCGCAGGGATGGGCAACGCGTTGCCCAACTCGCAAAACAATAGGTTGCCGAAAAACTTACGGTCACCAAATTGGTGAACGATGTGCACAGGATTTTTTCCTTGTTTTTGCGAGTTGGGCGATAAAGCCGCCCATCCCTGCCTACCCCGTTTCAACTCTGTGCCTCTGTGACTCTGTGGTGAACTGCTTTTTCTAGGATGATTGCTGCCGGATGGCAGGCGTCTCGCCTGCATGCGGGCAGGATGCCCGCGCTCCGCTCGTCAGCCGGTCAGCACCAGCGCCCAGACCACCGCCAAATTCACCAGGCTGATCAGCACCGCGGCGCTGCCCATGTCCTTGGCGCGCTTGGCGAGGTTGTGGTCTTCCAGGGAGATGCGGTCGACGGTGGCTTCCACTGCGGAGTTGAGCAGTTCGACGATGAGCACCAGCATGACGCTGCCTATCATCAGCGCATGCCCGACGTTGCTGGCCGGCAGGTACAGCGCCAAGGGGACCAGCACTGCGGCCAGCAACGCTTCGGTGCGGAACGCGTCCTCATGCCGGTAGGCCGCACGAAATCCCGCCATCGAGTAGTGCAAGGCGTTCCACAGCCGCCTCAAGCCGGTCTTGCCTTTGTGCGGGCTTTCCATGTGCGGCGGCGCGTTCAACCTAGATTGTCCACAGGGATTGGATCGCGGGCTTCCCGCCCGCATGCGGCCAGGATGGCCGCGATCCTCCGGACGAGGATGCAAGCGTTTTGCCTCGGATCATAGCGACATTCGTCTAATGGATGATCCGAGTTCAATATGCGGCCCGCCACTTCAGGTCGGGCTCCCGCGCCGCCTTGACGTCGTCCAGGCGCCGTACCGGGGTGGTGTAGGGCGCGCCTTTCACCAGTGCCGGGTCGGACTGGGCTTCCAGCAGGATTTCCTGCAATGCGGTGACGAAAGCGTCCAGCGTCTGTTTGGACTCGGTTTCGGTCGGCTCTATCAGCAGGCATTCCGGCACCAGCATGGGGAAATACGTGGTGGGGGCGTGGAAGCCCTTGTCCAGCAGGCGTTTCGCCACGTCCATCGCGCTCACGCCGGTGGCGTCCTTGAGCCCCTTTAGGGTGACGATGAACTCGTGGCTGGCGCGCCGCGTGGGGAAAGCGATGTCGAAGCCGGCTTTCTTCAGTTCCGCCAGCAGGTAATTAGCGTTGAGCGTGGCGAATTCGGCCACCCGGTGCATGCCCTCGGCGCCCAGCATGCGTGCGTAGACGTAGGCGCGCAGCAGTACGCCGGCGTTGCCCATGTGCGCCGAGAGGCGCCCGATGGATTGCGGCCTGTCGGCTTCGGTGAGCCAGCGGTAGCTGCCCTTGTCGAGTTCCACCACAGGCACCGGCAGGAAAGGCAGCAGCCGTTCCGACACGCCGACCGGCCCGGCGCCGGGCCCGCCGCCGCCGTGCGGGGTGGAGAAGGTCTTGTGCAAATTCATGTGGATCACGTCGAAGCCCATGTCGCCCGGCTTGACGCGGCCCAGGATGGCGTTGAGGTTGGCGCCGTCGTAATACAGCAGCCCACCGGCGCCGTGCACGATCTGCTGGATGTCGCGGATGGCTTTTTCGAACACGCCGAGGGTGGAGGGGTTGGTCAGCATCAGCCCGGCGGTTTGCGGCCCGACTGCGGCCTTGAGGGCGGCCAGATCGACGTTGCCTTCGCGGTCGGTGGGGATCTCGCGCACCTTGTAGCCGCACATCACGGCGGTGGCCGGGTTGGTGCCGTGCGCTGCGTCGGGCACGATGATTTCGTTGCGCGCCGCGTCGCCGCGCGATTCGTGGTAAGCGCGTATCATCGCCACCCCGGCAAACTCGCCGTGCGCGCCGGCCATGGGATTGAGGCTCACCCCGGCCATGCCGGTCACGTCCTTGAGCATTTCCTGCAACTCGAACATGCAGGCGAGAAAGCCCTGGCCGGTGTCTTCCGGGGCGGCGGGGTGGCGCGCCAGGAACTGCGGCAGCATCGCCAGCGAATTGCACGCACGCGGGTTGTACTTCATGGTGCACGAGCCCAGCGGGTAGAACTGCGTGTCGATGGAGAAATTTTTCTGCGACAGCCGCGTGTAATGGCGCACTGCGTCCATTTCCGACACCTCGGGCAGCAGCGGCCGCTGCTTGCGCAGGAACTGCTGCGGGATGTCGCGGATTTCGGGCTTGTCGGCGGGTGCTTGCGCGGGGTTGCGGCGGGCGGGTTGGGAGAGTTCGAAAATTAGCATGGTTCTTTAGCCCAGATTGTTCATTGGAATGCTCGTGCGTGTAGGAGCGCCGCCCCGGCGCGAATGCGGCCGTATATCGCGGCCAATTCCCATCCCCATCCTAAAGCCCCCTCGCTTCGCTCTCCCCCTTGAAGGGGAAGGGACGATCGCCCTCTCTCCCTGTGGGAGAGAGTTGGAGAGAGGGTTGGCGCCGCTCCTACAACGGTGTTTTGCTCTAGTGGATGATCCGGGTTTAAGTCGGGTTAACCGCGAAGGGTGATTACTGCAATGCCTTCAAGGCGGCTTCGTAGTCGGGTTCCTGCTTGATCTCGGGCACCAGTTGCGCGTGCAGCACCTTGTCGTCTTCGTCCAGCACGATGACTGCGCGCGCAGTGAGCCCGGCCAGCGGATAATCGCTGATCAGCACGCCGTAGTCCTTGTGGAAGTCGCGCCCGCGCATGGTCGAGAGCGTAATCACCTTGTTCAGGCCTTCCGCGCCGCAGAAGCGGCTCTGCGCGAACGGCAAGTCGGCGGAAATGACCAGCACCACGGTGTTCTTCAGGCTGCTCGCCGCGGCGTTGAACTTGCGCGTGGATTCCGCGCACACCGGCGTGTCCAGGCTGGGCACGATGTTCAGCACCTTGCGCTTGCCCTTGAAGCTGGCCAGCGACACGTCGTTGAGGTCCTTGTCCACCAGCATGAAGCTATGCGCGGTGTCGCCGACGCGGGGGAAATTTCCTGCCACGCTGATGGGTTCGCCGCCTAGGGTCACTGTTGCCATGGTTGCTCTCCTTGTCTGTCTGAAAACATTAGGACTTATAGGCGCAGGGTGGTGCTTCGCGCCGCTTGCTCATGATGCGCGCCAGTTGTTCCGCATACTTGCGCAGGTCTTCTTCGGTCTTGGTTTCGGTGGCGCAAACCAGCACGGCCTGGCCGAGTTCGGGGTAGTCGGCGCCGAGATCCAGCCCGCCCAGTATGCCCTGCGCCTTGAGTGCCCGCAACACGTCGGCGGCCGGCGCCTCGAGCTTGAGCACGGCCTCGTGGAACAGCGGGCCGGAGAAGGCGCGCGCGACGCCCGGGATGGCGCTCAACTGCTCCACCAGGGCCAGTGTGCCGGCATGGCAGCTCAAAGCCACGCGCTCCAGGCCATCCGGCCCGAGCAGTGCCATGAAGATGGTGGCGGCAGTGACCATCAGGCCCTGGTTGGTGCAGATGTTGGAGGTGGCCTTGGAGCGGCGGATGTGCTGCTCGCGCGCCTGCAGGGTGAGGGTGAAGCCGGGTTTGCCGTCGAGGTCCACGGTGCGCCCGACGATACGGCCGGGCATCTGGCGCACCAGCGCTTCGCGGCATGCCATGAAGCCGAAGTACGGCCCGCCGGAAGACAGCGGCGCGCCCAGCGGCTGGCCTTCGCCCACGACGATGTCGGCGCCCTTGGTGCCCCATTTCCCGGGCGCGGCGAGCACTGCGAGCGCCACCGGATTGACCACGGCGATTACCAGGCCGCCGCGCGCGTGCGCCCAGTCGGTGAGCGCGTCCACGTCTTCCAGGCTGCCGAAGAAGTTGGGCTGGGGGATGGCGAGGGCTGCGAAATCCGTGTCCGCAGGCAGGTCGGTGGTGCCGCGCTCGGCGTCGTAGCCGACTTCGACCAGTTCGATGCCCTGGTTTTTCACCATGCTGCGCACCACCTTGCGGTAGGCCGGATGCACCGTCTTCGGCAGCAGCACGCGGCGCGAACTCTTGTGCGCGCGCACCGCCATCAGCACCGCCTCGGCCAGCGCGCTGGCGCCGTCGTAAAGGCTGGCGTTGGACATGTCCATCCCGGTGAGGGAGGCCATCATGGTCTGGTATTCGTAGATGAGTTGCAGCGTGCCCTGGCTGGCCTCGGCTTGGTAAGGCGTGTAGGCCGTATAGAATTCGCCGCGCGTGGCGATCTGCCACACCGCCGCCGGGATGTGGTGCTCGTAGGCGCCGGCGCCGATGAAGTTGAGATAGCGCCCGTCGGCTTCCGCGCGCTCCTGCATCAGGCGCGCGATCTGCATTTCGTTGAGCGCCGGCGGCACGCGCGTGAGCTTGCCGCTGCGCAGCTCCTCGGGAATCTCGTCGAACAGGCTGTCGATGGAATCCGCGCCTATGGCCGCGAGCATGGCCTGGATGTCGGCCTCGGTGTGGGGAATGAACGGCATGTTCTAGTGCGCTTCGCTGTCCACCAGCGCCTGGTAAGCCGCCGCATCGAGCAGCCCGTCCAGGTCGGCGGGGTTGTCCGGCTTGAGCTTGAACATCCAGGCGCTGTAGGCATCCTGGTTGATTTTCTCGGGCGATGCTTCGACCTCGGCGTTGGCGGCGACGACCTCGCCCGCAATCGGCGCGTACACGTCGGAGGCGGCCTTGACCGACTCGACCACGGCGCACTCTTCGCCCGCGGCGAGCTTGCGCCCCGTGGCCGGGTTCTCCACGAACACCATGTCGCCCAGCAGGTCCTGGGCATGGTCGGTGATGCCGACGGTCACGGTGCCGTCGGCTTCCAGCCGCGCCCATTCATGGGACTTGGCGTATTTCAGGTTGGTCGGAATGGTCATGGTTGCTTGCTCCTTCAGATTAGACTTTTGCCGCTTCTTACAAACGGATATTTTACGACCTTGGCGGACAGCAGCTTGTCGCGTATCTCCACCTGCACCACGTCGCCGGGCTCAACCCCGACCGGAACGCGGGCGATGGCGATGGACTGGCCCAGCGTCGGCGAGAAGCTGCCGCTGGTGATTTCGCCGTTGCCGCGCGCCGTGAGCACTTTCTGGTGGGCGCGCAGCACGCCCTTGTCCAGCAGCAGCAGGCCCAGCATCTGGCGCGTGATTGGGTTGGTCTGCAGCGCCGCCTTGCCGACGAAGTCGCGCGGGCTTTGCAGGTCCACCGTCCACGCCAGGCCGGATTCGAGCGGGCTGACGCTTTCGTCCATGTCCTGGCCGTAAAGGTTCATGCCGGCTTCCAGGCGCAGCGTGTCGCGCGCCCCCAGGCCGATCGGCGCCACGCCCTGCGCGGCCAGCGCAGCCCAGGTGGGGGCCGCTTTCTCCGCCGGCAGGATGATCTCGAAACCGTCTTCGCCGGTGTAGCCGGTGCGGGCGATGAAATAGCGCTGCCATTCCGCCGCCTGGAACGGCTTGAGTCCCTCGGTCGCTTCCTGCGAGCCGGGGATCGCTGCCCAAGCCTTGGCGCGGGCATTGGGGCCTTGTACCGCGATCATGGCGAGATCGCGTCGTGCCCGGATTCCGATGTCCGCACCCAGCTTGGCGCTCATGGATTCCATCCAGGCCAGATCCTTGTCCGCAGTGCCGGCGTTGACCACGACGCGGAACCAGTTGTCGCGCATGAAATAGATGATGAGGTCGTCGATCACCCCGCCTGCCTCGTTCAACATGCACGAGTACAGGGCCTTGCCGGGATCGCGCAGCTTGTCCACGTTGTTGGCCACGAGATGGCGCAGGTAGTCGCGGGCGGCCGCGCCGGTCACGTCCACCACCAGCATGTGCGACACGTCGAACATGCCTGCGTCGCTGCGCACCTTGTGGTGTTCCTCGATCTGCGAGCCGTAGGCGACCGGCATGTCCCAGCCGCCAAAATCGACCATCTTGGCGCCCATGTCGCGGTGGGCCTGGTTAAGGGGAGTTTGTTTCAGCATGTTTGATTCTCGCTTTGTTGTTCTTCGGCGAAGTAGGAGCTGCGCACCAGCGGCCCCGCCTTGACCCATTCGAAACCGATCTCGCGCGCCGCCATTTCGTACTCGGCGAACACGTCGGGATGAACGTATTCCAGCACCGGCAGGTTCTGCAGCGAAGGCCGCAGGTATTGTCCGAGCGACACGCGCACCACGCCGCAGGCGTAGAGATCGCGCAGCACTTCCAGCACTTCGTCGCGTGTTTCGCCCAGGCCCAGCATCAGCGCGGATTTCGCTTCGACGCCGGGCAACCGCGCCGCGGTATGCAGCAGGTCCAGCGAGCGCTCGTATTTGGAGCCCTTGCGCGCGGTCTGGTACAGACGCGGCACCGTCTCGACGTTGTGCCCCCACACCAGATCGCGCCGCGCGCTGTCGGGTAGGGCTGCGAGCGTGTCTTGCACCAGCGCGGCCGCATTGTCGCGGCAGTTGCGAAAATCCGGGGTGAGGAATTCCACGCCGATCTCCGCGTCCTGACGGCGCAACAAGCGCAACGCGTCGGCGAATACGGAAGCGCCGCCGTCGTCCAGATCGTCGCGGTTGACCGAGGTGAGCACCACGTATTTCAACTGCATCCCGGCCACTGCGGCGGCCATGCGCCGCGGCTCGTCGGCGTCGAACCAGGTGGGCTTGCCGGTCTTCACCGAGCAGAAGCCGCAGGCGCGGGTGCAGGTGTCGCCCAGCAGCATGAAGGTCGCGGTGCCGCGGCTCCAGCACTCGCCGCGATTCGGGCAGCGCGCCTCTTCGCATACCGTGTGCAGCCGATTGCCGCGCACCGCCATGCTGGTCTCGCCGAAGCGCGCGTCGGAGCCGAGGTTCTGGCGTATCCACACCGGCATGCGGGTGGCGTTGGGCGCTGATGTGTTTTTGGATAAGGACATTCCGGGCCGCGATGAAGGGTTATTTTTTTCCAAAAAAAAGGGTGAAGTCCGGCGGATCGAATCAACAATCAACGCTACAGACTTCACCCCTCTGTCCTGTTTACCTGAGAGATTGCGGAGTTTCCGCGTGCCCCTTCGGTGGCCGATGCGATTCGACGCTCTCCAGAGTTGCCGGGTTCCAGCGGTTCCTTGTGCCTGAGCGGTTACGGGTGGTTGCGCCTTCGGCGGCGCATCGTGGATGCGCTCTCTCCCGCTGGGATTTTCGGGCAGCGCTCACTATACCGGAGCGCTCCTGGCTAGGCAACCGGCCAGCGGCTAGGGATAGAAGACGTAGAGGCGATAGCCCGCGGCGTTGAGGTCGCCCGTATCCAGGTCGAGCTTGACGGAAACCTCGGACAGCGGCGCCATGCCGGCCGCGATGTCGGTGCCCGGTTTGAGGTATTCGGCCGGCTGAAAAATGCGCCGCGCCACGGCGTCGTCCGCCGCGTTGGTCAGGGTCAGTTCCAGCGCGGGGTAGGCCTGGCGAAACTTGGCGTGGTTGCTGAGGATGGTGCTCAAGGTGACGAGCTTCGCTTGCGCCGGGTCCGACTCAAGATCGGAAGCGTCGATTTTCAGTAAGTCGGCGTCTTTCGGCAGCGGTATGGTGCATTGCAGCACGTCGCAGGCCAGCCGCAAATACTGGCCGACGCCCGGATAGTTCGCGGCGATTTCGGTGCGGTAGAAGAACACGGACTGCGCGGCCAACAGCAGCGCCAGTGCGGCGATCCCGGAGAACCAGCCCCAGGCGGCCAGACTGGACGGAGCTTCGGGCGCCGCCTGTGCCGCGAGGTCTGGCATCAGCGTGTCGTAGACGGGAGCGGGTTCGGGCGCTGCCACGGGTGCGCGCTCGGGTTCGTAGGTCATCGCTTCGTGCAGAGGTTCTTCCACGAGGACTTCCGGGAAGGCGGCGTCCCATTCCTCGGCGGCCGGCGCCTGCTCGCGCGGCAGTTCGAATGGCGCCGGCACTTCGGGGGCGGCTTCGGGTACTGGCTCAACTGCGGGAGGTGCCGCTGCGGCTGCGTGCGGCGTCTCGGCGCGGCGCGAAGCCAGGCTGTCGAAAGCGTTGAACACGTGTCCGCAGCGTCCGCAGCGCACATCGCCCTGATGCGCGTTGAGGTGCTCGGTGGTCACGTTGAACGTGGTCTGGCAGGAGGGGCAGGTGGTGATCATGCTCATGGAGCGCTACCTCTTGGTTCCCGTGAGGCAGACCCAGCCGTCTTCGCGGCCGAATTCCTGCAGGTCGAACCACGGCTGGTAGGCTTCCGCCACACTCGCGCTCTGCTCCAGCAAGATGCCGGAAAGCACCAAACGGCCGCCGGCGCGCGTGGCTGCGGCGAGCAGCGGGGCCAGCACGCGCAGCGGATTGGTGAGGATGTTGGCGACCACGATGTCGGCCTCGACTGCGGGAGCCGCGTCCGGCAGATAGAACTCGGCGGCCACCTCGTTCTGGCGCGCGTTGGCAATGCTGGCGGGGATGGCCTGCGGGTCGATGTCGACGCCGATGACGCGGCCGGCGCCGAGCTTGGCTGCGGCGACGGCGAGTATGCCGGAGCCGCAGCCGTAGTCGAGAAGCAGTTCGCCGCCCTTGATGTTGCGGTCCAGCCATTGCAGGCACAGGCGCGTGGTGGGGTGGCTGCCGGTGCCGAATGCCAGGCCGGGGTCGAGCACGAGATTGATGGCCGCAGGGTCGGGCGCGCTGTGCCAGGTCGGCACCACCCACAGCCGCGCGGAGATGCGGATAGGCTCGAACTGGGATTGGGTGAGACGTACCCAGTCCTGCTCGGCCAGGGGTTCCACGGTATAGGCGGGAACCTGCGGTAATTGCGCGGCCTGGGCGGCTTGCGCGACGATGGCGGCGATGTCCGCCTCGGGCGCGAACAGCGCGCTCACGATGCTGTTTTGCCAGACTCCGGCGGGAGGTTCGCCCGGTTCGCCGAAGATGGCTTGCTCGTCCGCGGTGCCGGCGTGTGCGTCTTCCAGGCTGACCGACAGCGCCCCCAGTTCGAGCAGCGCTTCGCTCAGGGCATCCGCGCTGTCCTCCCGCGCCGTTATCCTTAGCGACTGCCAGGCCATGTTTCGCCATCCTTGGTCAGCAGAGGTCTGGTCATGGAACCGTCAGCCGGCCTTCTTGAGGTCGGCAAGCCTTTGCTCCAGGTAGTGGATGCTGGTTCCGCCCCGCACGAATGCGGTATCCAGCAACAGGTCGCGGTGCAGCGGGATGTTGGTCTGGATGCCTTCCACCACCATTTCGGAAATGGCGATCTTCATGCGCGCAATGGCCTGCTCGCGCGTGTCGCCATGGGCGATCAGCTTGCCGATCATGGAGTCGTAGTAAGGCGGCACGAAGTAGTTCTGGTACACGTGCGAATCGACCCGGATGCCGGGGCCTCCCGGGGTGTGGTACAGCGTGATGCGGCCGGGCGAGGGTACGAAGGTGTACGGGTTCTCGGCGTTGATGCGGCATTCGATGGCGTGGCCCTTGAACTGTATTTCCTTCTGCTTGAACCCCAGTTTTTCCCCCGCGGCGATGCGGATCTGCTGCTGCACGATGTCGATGCCGGTGATGAGTTCGGTGACCGGATGCTCGACCTGCACGCGGGTGTTCATTTCGATGAAGTAGAACTCGCCGTTTTCGAACAGGAATTCGAAGGTTCCGGCGCCGCGGTAGCCGATCTTGCGGCAGGCTTCGGCGCAACGTTCGCCGATCTTGTCGCGCAGCTTGACGGGTAGCCCCGGCGCCGGCGCTTCTTCGAGAATTTTCTGGTGGCGGCGCTGCATGGAGCAGTCGCGCTCGCCCAGGTGCACCGCGTTGCCATGCTCGTCCGCCAGCACCTGAATCTCGATGTGGCGCGGGTTCTCCAGGTATTTTTCGATGTACACCATGGGGTTGCCGAAAGCGCTCTGCGCCTCGGCCTGGGTCATGCTCACGGCGTTGAGCAGGGCCGCTTCGGTGTGCACCACGCGCATGCCGCGCCCGCCGCCCCCGCCGGAGGCCTTGATAATGACTGGGTAGCCGACTGCGGCCGCGGTCCTAATGATTTCGTCGGGATCGTCCGGCACGGCGCCGGCGGAGCCCGGCACGCACGGCACGCCGGATTTCTTCATGGCGTCCTTGGCGCTCACCTTGTCGCCCATCAGGCGTATGGTGTCCGGGCGCGGCCCGATGAAGACGAAGCCGCTGTTCTCCACGCGCTCGGCGAAGTCGGCGTTTTCCGACAGGAAGCCGTAGCCGGGGTGTATCGCTTCCGCGTCCGTCACCTCGGCCGCGCTGATGATGGCGGGTACGTGCAGGTAACTGAGGTTGGACTGGGCCGGGCCGATGCATACCGATTCGTCGGCCAGCTTGACGTATTTGGCGTCGGCATCGGCCTCGGAGTGGACGGCGACGGTCTTGATGCCCATCTCGCGGCAGGCGCGCTGGATGCGTAAGGCGATTTCGCCGCGGTTGGCGATGAGGATTTTTTCGAACATGGCTGGACCTTATGGGAGCCGCTGGAAGCGCGGCGGTACAGAGAGCAGCGACGGCTTACGGGCGGAAAGCAGCGCCGCCTGCGCCACTGCCGGCGCAACGTTAAGCAATGATGAAGAGGGGCTCGCCGTACTCCACCGGCTGGCCGTTTTCGACCAGGATCGCTTTGATCACGCCGCCCTGGTCGGCCTCGATTTCGTTCAGCAGCTTCATCGCCTCGATGATGCACAGCGTCTCGCCGGAATTCACCGATTGTCCGATTTCGACAAAAACCTTGGCGCCGGGCGAAGGGGCACGGTAGAACGTGCCGACCATGGGCGAGCGCACCACATGCCCTTCGGGGATGGCGGCTTCCTCGGGTACTGCCGGTGCGGCAAGGGCGGGAGGCGGAGCATAGTGCGCCGGCATCATGTAAGACGCATGCATCGGCTGGGTGGCGCGGCTGATGCGCACCTTTTCTTCGCCTTCGGTAATTTCCAGCTCGGAAATGCCGGATTCCTCGACCAGGTCGATGAGTTTTTTAAGTTTTCTGAGATCCATGGTTAGCCTTTTAAGTGGTGCAGCGCGAATTCCAGCGCCAGTTCGTAACCCTTGGCGCCGAGGCCGCTGATGACCCCGATGGCGAGGTCGGAAAAATGGGAGTGTTGCCGGAAGGGTTCCCGGGCGTAAATGTTGGACAGATGGACTTCAACGAACGGAATCTTTACCGCCGCCAGCGCGTCGCGCATGGCAATGCTGGTGTGGGTGTAGGCCGCCGGATTGATGACGATGAACGCCACCTGGTTCGCGCCGGCCTGGTGAATGAGGTCGATCAGCTCGGATTCGGAATTGCTCTGGCGGCACTCCAGTGCAACGCCGGCCTGCCCGGCCCGCTCTTGCAGCGCGCCGTCGATGCCGGCGAGCGTTTGGCTGCCGTAGTGCGCGGGTTCCCGTGTGCCCAGCAGATTCAGGTTGGGGCCGTGCAGTACCAGGATCGCGGCGCCGCGCGTTTTGCGTGCGGGCTTGCTGCGTTTTTCCTCGGTGGTGCGGGAGGGCTTGGTTTTCATAGGCGGCAGTTTGCCGCACATTGGGTGATTTTGTCCAGATGTTTGCTGATTTTAGCGCCAAAGTCCTGGCCGGGCGCTGCCCGTCAGAGCAGGGGCTTGATTATGGGTTCCAGTTGCGCCGAAGTGGCGCCGCCGACCTTGGAGGCCACGATCTGGCCGTCGCGCCCGACGATCACGGTGTAAGGCAGGCCAGAGAGGCGGTTGCCCGCACTGCGCGCCACTTCGGCTGCACTCTCTTCGCCCAGCAGCACCGGGTAGTTGATGCCGACTTCGTCGGCGAAAGCCTGCACTTTGTCCTTCTGGTCCAGCGCGATGCCGACGAATATCAGCCCCTGCTTGCCGTACTTGTCCTGCAACTTGATGAATTCCGGGATCTCGGTGCGGCAGGGGGGGCACCAGGCGGCCCAGAAATTGACCACCAGAACCTTGCCGCGCCACTGCGTGAGAGGCTGGACCTGGCCGCTGAGATCGGGATAGCGCGCGGCGAACAGGGCGTCCGTCGACGCCGCCGGTACCTCGGTAGCGGCGCCCGGTTCGCTGCGTTGCGCGGAGTAGACGAAGTAGCCGCCGGCCAACACCACGGTGGCGAGTGCGCCGGCAATCAGGGCCTTACGGGATGCCTTCATGGCTATTGCGCCGCAGCCAGGCTTTGCAGGAAGCGCTCGGGAGCCTGGTAGCCGACCACGCGCGCGGCTTTGATCTCAGCGCCGTTCCGGTCGAAGAAGACGATGCCGGGCGGCCCGAACAGGCCGAATTTCTTGAGCAGCGCCTTGTCGTCGTCGTTGTTTGCGACGACGTTGGCCTGCAGCAGCACCATCTCATTGAGCTTGGCCGCGACCCTGGCGTCCTTGAAGGTGAAGCGTTCCATTTCCTTGCACGATACGCACCAGTCGGCGTAGAAATCGAGCATGACGGGCTTGCCGCCGGCCTGCTTGATGCGTGCGTCCAGTTCGGCCAGGCTTTTTATGCGCTCGAATTTGGGTTGGCCGGCGTCGGCCGCCACCTCTCCGGCCACGGCCGTGCCGTTCCTCAGCCCGGACAGCGGCTGCAGGATGTCGCGGCTACCGGAAAGCGCGCCGATCAAGAGGGCTATGCCGAACAACAGCCCGATCACGCCGACGCCCTTCCAGAAGCGCGCGAAGCCGCTGGCGGTGTGCGGCAGCGGGTCGATGGCGTGCAAGTAGATGGCCGAGACGATGAGCAGCGCGGACCACAGCAGCATGTGGACCAGCGCAGGGATGACCGGCGAAATCAGCCAGATCGCCACCGCCAGCAGCAACACGCCGAAAAAGCTCTTCACCGCGCCCATCCAGTTCCCCGCCTTGGGCAGCAGTGCGCCCGCCGACAACCCTACCAGCAGCAGCGGCACACCCATGCCCAATGCCATGGCGAACAGTGCGGACCCGCCCAGCCACACGTCGTGGGTCTGGCCGATGTACAACAGCGCCCCAGCCAGCGGTGCGGCAACGCACGGACCTATGATCACCGCCGACAGCACGCCCATGACGAACACGCCGGTCAGGTTGCCGCCCTTCATTTTGTTGCTGGCGTCGGAGAATTTGCTTTGCAGGAAGTTGGGTAGCTGCAACTCGTAGAAGCCGAACATGGAGAACGACAGGATCACGAACACCATGGCGAAGCTGCCCAGCACCCAGGGGTTCTGCAGGGCCGCGGAGAGCATGCTGCCGGAAAGCCCGGCAGCCACGCCGGCTGCGGCATAGGTGACCGCCATGCCGACCACGTAGGCGCCGGAGAGAACGAAGCCGCGCATCTTGGTGAGGTCTTTGCCCTGGCCGACGATGATGCCGGAAAGGATGGGGACCATGGGGAAGCAGCAAGGGGTGAGCGAGAGCAGCAAGCCGAAACCGAAGAAGCTGGCCACCACCAGCCAGAAACTGCCGCCCTTGAACAGGTTTTCGATCTGGAACGATTCGGACTGTGGCGGAGTTGCCGCCGCAGTTGCTGCGGGTGCCGGTGCGGATGGCGCCGCCTGTGGCGCACCCGCCAGCGACAGGTTGAACGTCTTGGTGATCGGTGCGTAGCAGATGCCCTTGGTGCTGCACCCTTGATAAGTCGCCGTCAGCACCAGCTTGTCAGTGGGCGCGCCGGCGAGATTGATCACCGCCTGGAACGACTGGTGGTAGATCGCCATCTTGCCGAAGTTGGGGTCGGTCTTGGTTTCGGCCTCGGGGAAATCGACCTTGCCTATGGTCGCGCCGCCTGCGTCCTGCAGGGTGAAGACGGTCTTGTCGCGATACAGGTAGAGGTCCGGGGCGATGGTGAAATCCGCCAGCAGCGTGCTCTTGTCGCGCACGTTCACAGCCAGCTTGAACGCCTCGTCCGGCGGCAGGAAAGCGTTGCCGGAGCCAGCTCCGAGATCGGTGACGAGGCGCTTCAGCGCCGAGAACGCGCCCCCTCCGGAAGAACCGCCGGATGCGGCTGCCAGTGCCGGCAGCTTGAGTTCCGCGCTTTGCTCCATCGGGTTGTAGCACAGCCCCGCATCGGCGCAGCCCTGCGAAGTCACGTTCAGGGTCACGGTTTGCGCACCCTGGCTTGCGCGTGTCAGCGGCAGCTTGATCCTGACCTCGTTGCGATAGGTTTCCATCTCGCCGAAGTTGTCGTCGTGCTTCATCTTTCCGGGTGGAAACTGCGCAATGCCGAGGGAGACTCCGTTGCCCTTCACATCGAACTTGAATTTCTTGCGGTACAGATAGTAGCCATCGGCGATGCGGTAGCGTACCTCGACGTTGTTCGCATCGATCACATCCGCGGAAAACTGGAATGCCTGTTCGGGCTCCAGGAACTCGGCAGCCTGGGCCTGGGCGAAACAGGACAACGACAGCAGCAACGCGGCTAAAAAACGCATAGTGGGGCTCTACCTTGTGTTAATTGTTGGTGGTTGTTTCCGCGGCGACCCAGGCCAGATAGGCGGGCAGGCCGTCAGTGACTGCGACAGCGATGATCTCGGGGAGTTCATAAGGATGGTGCTGGCGGATGGATTGTTCCAGCTTGTCATAGTTGCGGCGCGATGCTTTAATCCAGACCGGCACTTCCTGCGCGGTTTCGATTTTTCCGTCCCAGTGGTAAATTGAAAAGCATGGCGCCAGCACGTTGACGCAGGCGGCCAAACGCGCCTCTATCAATGCCCGGGCAAGGCGCTGTGCGCTTTCCTGGTCCGGCAGGTTGGTCATCACCACTATTGTTTCCATGAGGCTGAATGCATGCGGTTTCTTGTCTTGCTCACCATTTTACTCTGTTTTCCGGCGTTGGAGATTTACACCATGTTCCGCGTCGCCGACCACATCGGCTGGTGGCTGCTGGCGTGGCTGGTGGGCGCTGCGGTTGGTGGATGGCTGCTTATCCAGGAAGAAAAGCTGGCTTTCTTCGGCCGCCTGGTGCAGGCGGTGCAAACCGGGCAATCGCCTCTCGGTGCGCTGTTCGATAGCGGACGCACCCTGGCCGCCGGCTGGCTGTTGATTTTCCCCGGCGTCATCAGCGACGGCCTCGCCCTGATCCTCCTGCTGATGCCGCGCCGCCGCCGGTCCGCAGCCGGCCCCGCCGCCGATGATGGCGTTATCGAGGGCGAATACCGGAGAGAGGATAGTGGAAACCGCGACAGGTTGCCCTGACGCGGGGCAAGGCTAGTCGCCCTGCTTGGGCTTCCTGGTCAAACCGTGCAACTGCACGACCTTGTTCTTGGGTGGTTCGTCGACGTAGAAAGGCTTTTCGTTGGCGGTCATGCCGCCTTCCGCAGCCAGCTCGGCCTCGCGTGCCGAAATCAGCGCGAAGCACTCGCGGATATCCTGGACCGTTGCGTCCGAGAGCGGATGCAGCATGCCCGGCTGCGGCGTCGCGTCCTTCACGATGTTGGCCAGCACCTTGCGCATGACGCGCAGGATGCGCTGTTCCTTGGATGGCGTGTGGTCGGTCATGATTCGATTCCTGTGATGGTCAAGTGATGTGGCGCTGCTTGCGCCGTGCAACGGAAGACTGGGTATGGGGTGCTGGAAATATGGTGGGCCAACCGCCCTGCGGTGTCAACCTGGGCAGCGGCAGCATCGCCCCTGGGATTGGGCGATGGAAGGCTGACGGCGCTTGCCGTCAGGCGGGCACTACTCCTGTTGCCAGTACATCTGCTCCAGGAACGTATCCAGATCGCGGTCCGCCAGCGTCGCCGGCATGCCATCCCCGTTGCAGGGAACGGTCGCGGCGCGGTGCATCTCCAGTTGTTCGCCAACGGCCAGGGCCTCGTTGTTCCAGTCGCTGCACAAAGCTTCGACGCCGTAGTCCCAATCTTCCGACTCCTCGACTTCCATTTCGTAGGAGCTTATATCCGAGACGATATGCATGGCACACCTCCTGCTGATTCCTGTTGACGGAAAAGAGCCCGTTGTTGGATATAGCGGACGAAAGCGGGAAAGGTTTAACAGGCTGTTGCAAAACTGCTGTGCAGGCAGTCTGCTGCCCGCCCCGGCATTTGCCGCTGCCCCCGCAAACCCCTATAATCCCCAACCTGTGCCGGCATAGCTCAGTTGGTAGAGCAGCTGATTTGTAATCAGAAGGTCGAGGGTTCGATTCCTTTTGCCGGCACCAGTAACAAAATAACGGCTTGGAGAGATGTTTCCAGGCCGTTTTTGTTTGTGTCGACAGTATCGTAGACATTGGGCACCTATGGTGCCATGCACAAAAAATGACTAAATTGTTAGACTTGCAAACTCAATAACATTTTGGGTCTTAATCGGGATAGAACAAAATCATGAATACCGAGACCCACCGTCAGCTTGCCGGCTTCATCTGGCAGATATGCAATCTTTTGCGCGGCCCCTACAAACGCAATGAATATCGCAAAGTCATTCTGCCGCTCACCGTCCTGCGCCGCTTCGATTGCTTGCTGGCGCCAACCAAGGCGCAGGCACTGGCCACCTTTAGCGAATTCAAGAGCAAGCCGGAAAGCATCATCCGCAACAAGATGCAGGAGGCGACCGGCTATTCGTTCTATAACCTCTCGAAACTGGAACTGGCTCCGTCGCAAAAGGACAAAAACTCGCTGCTGGACGACCCCAGCAACCTTGCCCCCAATCTCAACAGCTACATCAACGGCTTTTCGCCCAATGCGCGCGCTATCATGGAGCGTTTCGCTTTCGATCAGCAGATCGCCAAGATGGCCGACAAGAACCTGCTGTTCAAGGTGGTGCAGGCCTTCACCAAGCTCGATCTCTCGCCGAAGCACATCGACAACATGCAGATGGGTTACGTGTTCGAAGAACTCATCCGGATCGGTGCGGAACAATCGAACGAGGAAGCCGGAGAACACTTCACCCCGCGCGAAGTCATCAAGCTGATGGTCAACCTGCTGCTCTCCCCCGAGCAGGACTTGCGCCGCAGCCATGTTGTGAAAACCATCTACGATCCGGCCTGCGGCACCGGCGGCATGCTCTCGGTGGCCGAGAAGTACATCCGCGACCTGAATAGCGAAGCCAAGCCTTTGCTGTTCGGCCAGGACTGGAACGACGAAGCCTGGGCCGTCTGCCGTTCCGACATGCTCATCAAGGGCGAGGACGCGGACAACATCGCCCTGGGCGACACCTTCACCAAGGATGCCCACGCCCGCGACGAGCACGGCCAGAAAATCACCTTCGACTATATGCTCGCCAACCCGCCCTTCGGCGTGGAATGGAAACAGCAGCAGCGCTATGTCGAACATGAGAAGGACAATCTTGGCTACGAAGGGCGCTTTGGCGCGGGCACTCCACGCATCAACGATGGCGCCCTGCTGTTTCTGCAGCACATGATCAGTAAAATGCGTTCGCCCAAGAAGGGCGGCAGCCGCATCGGCATCGTCTTTAACGGCTCGCCCCTGTTTACCGGCGATGCGGGTAGCGGCGAATCTGAAATCCGCCGCTGGATCATCGAAAACGATTGGCTGGAAGCGGTGGTCGCGCTGCCCGAGCAACTGTTCTACAACACCGGCATCTCCACCTACATCTGGGTGCTCAGCAACCGCAAGGAGGCGCATCGCAAGGGCAAGGTGCAACTGATCGACGCCCGCAATCACTGGGTGCAAATGGAAAAAAGCCTCGGCAACAAGCGGCGCCGCATTGGCGACCCTTCCGACGACAAACCGAAAGACCCGGACTACATCGGCGACATCGCGTGCCTGCATGGCGATGAAACATCTTGGGATGGTGCGACTCGATGGGTACTCTTCGACCGCGACGGCAAGGTCGTCAGTGTGGCCACCGCTGCACCTAACGGCGAAGCGCCGGAAGGCCGGATATGGAAGCAACTCGTCGTCAGCAAACTGTTCGACAACGAAGACTTCGGTTATCACAAGATCACCGTCGAGCGCCCGTTGCGCCTCAACTTCCACGCCACGTCGGAGCGTATCGTCCGGCTGGAGGATGAAGCCGGGTTCAAGAATCTCGCCAGCAGCACCAAGAAAGACGAGGCTGCGCGGCTAGTGGATATCGCCGCAGGCGAAAAGCGGCAGGAAGAAATCCGGGAGCTGCTAAACGCATTCGCCCAACGCCACCCGGACTTGTTTAAAGACCGCAAAGCCTTCCTCGCCGCGCTCAAGCCCATCGACCGGGAATTGAATGTTCGCCTGGCCACCGCTGAACTCAAGGCCGTCATCAACGCCCTATCGGAACGCGACGAAACCGCCCAAATCTGCCGCGACAAAGACGGCAACCCCGAGCCGGATGCCGAACTGCGCGACACCGAAAACGTGCCCCTGAAGGAAAGCATCCAGGCCTATTTCGAGCGCGAAGTGCTGCCCCATGTGCCGGACGCCTGGATCGACCACGGCAAGACCAAGGTGGGCTATGAAATCCCCCTCAACCGCCACTTCTACCGCTACGAGCCGCCGCGCGAATTGAGCGTGATCGAGGGTGAAATCAAGGCGCTGGAAGAAGACATCGTGCGCCTGCTCAAGGAAGTCACTGCATGAGCGAGCTGACTCCCGCGCAAGGCCAGTCGCCCGCGAGCCTGCTGGCCGATATTCGCGCGCTCATCGAGCAGGCGCGCCAGCAAACCGCCGTCGCGGTCAACGCCGGGCTGACCCTCATGTACTGGCGTATCGGCCAGCGCATCCACGCGGAAGTGCTCGGCGGCGAGCGCGCCGCCTATGGCGAGCAGATTGTCTCGACAGTGTCACGACAATTGGTGGGCGAGTATGGGCGGGGCTTCGCCGAGAAAATCCTGCGCCGCATCATGCGCTTTGCCGAGGTTTTCCCGGATGAGCAGATTGTCTACGCACTGAGTAGACAATTGAGGACGGCGCGGGCGCGGATTGAGGCGAAGGGGGGGGAGGGATGACTGGCTCCGCGTCTTGGCTCGGCAAAGTGCCGGAAAATTGGTCGGTAAAGCGGCTCAAGTACGTCAGCTCGATCAACGATGAGGCTTTGCCGGAAACGACCGACCCAGAATATGAACTGCTATACGTGGACATTGGCAGTGTCGATGCCACCGAAGGCATACAGAACAAGGAGCCGATGATTTTCGAGAATGCGCCTTCGCGAGCCAGACGAATCGTTCGCGATGGCGACACGATTGTCTCGACAGTTCGCACCTATCTGCGCGCAGTCGCGCCGATTGAGCAGCCGGAAGAAAATTTGATTGTCTCTACTGGATTCGCCGTAGTGCGCCCCACGGGAGTCGCTTCGAAGTTTCTCGCCTATTGCCTACGCTCTTCGTACTTTATCGAAACTGTTGTGTCCCGTTCCGTGGGCGTGAGCTACCCGGCGACCAATCCAACCGATGTATCGTGCATCGAAGTACCTCTACCGCCCCGCGAAGAACAACAAGCCATCGCCAGCTTCCTCGATGCCCAGACCGCGCGGATCGACACGCTGGTGGCGAAGAAACGGCAGCTCATCGCCAAGCTCAAGGAAAAACGCAGCGCCCTGATCGCCCGCACCGTCACCCGCGGCCTGCCGCCCGAGGCCGCGAAAGCGGCGGGGCTGGAACCGAATCTGGAGATGAAGGATTCGGGGGTGGAGTGGTTGGGGCAAACGCCATCGCACTGGAAAATCAAGAAGTTTTCACGGGAAGTTTATATCGCTGAAGGACAAGTCGATCCAGAGGTTGAGCCCTATGCTTCAATGTTCCTGATTGCGCCAAATCATATCGAGTCAGGGACTGGTCGGTTGCTTGCGCGTGAAACCGCCGCTGATCAGTCAGCAGAAAGTGGAAAATATTATTGTTTGGCTGGCTCCGTCATCTATTCCAAGATTCGCCCAGCGCTTCGTAAGGTTGCGATCGCACCGGAAGCATGTCTATGCAGCGCTGACATGTATCCTCTCAACTGTCGGAAAAAACTTACCAACAAATATCTCTATTGGCTGCTGTTGTCTGACCAGTTCTCCGCATGGTCTGTCCTTGAGTCAGATCGGGTAGCTATGCCGAAGATCAATCGAGACACACTGAACGAACTTCGACTCCCGATTCCGCCAGTTGACGAGCAAGCAGCAATAGTTGACCACCTTGAAACGGAGACGGAAAAGCTGGACAAGCTTGCCGCCAAGGTCGAAACCGCAATTGACCGCCTCACCGAATACCGCCAAGCCCTGATCACCTCCGCCGTCACCGGCAAGATCGACGTGCGCGACTGGCAGGCCGACAAGGAGGCCGCATGACGGAACAGCAATTGCTGGCGTTCCTGCGCGCGACTTACCCGAAGGAAAATGCGTCCTGCGAGTGGAAGGAATTTAAGCAACTCAAGCACGCGATCACCGGCAAGGCGGGCGAAGACCTGGTTTCCTACGTGTCGGCGCTGGCCAATATGGAAGGCGGCGCGGTGGTGATGGGCGTGAACAATGTGCTTGAACTGGTCGGCATTCAAGGCTTTCACGACTACACGCCGGACAACCTGCGGCTGCGCGTGTTGGGTCGTTGCCCGAATCTGGATTCCGAGGGTTTGCGCGTCGACGTTCATGTCACCGCCGACACCGGCAAGACGGTGTGGGTGGTGCATGTTCCCCGGCACAGGCCTCGCCTGCCGGTGTATGCCCATGACAAAGCCTGGCAGCGTATCGACGACAGCTTGGTGGAAATGCGTCGCGAGCGGCTGGAGGCGATTCTGCACGAGCAGGTCGATCTGTCTGACTGGTCGGCGCAAATCGTCGAGGCGGCCACCCTGAACGACCTTGACCCAGCGGCCGTGGCGCTGGCGCGCGAGAAGTTTGCGGAAAAACACCGCAACGCTCCGTTCTCCGGCGATGTTGCCGGATGGGATGCGCAGACCTTTCTCGACAAGGCCAGAATCACCATTCAAGGGCGGGTGACGCGCACGGCCTTGCTGCTGCTGGGCAAGCCGGAGGCGAGCCATTATTTGCCGACGCTGCCGCAGATCACCTGGAAGCTGGCGGGTGAGGAGCAGGCGTATGAGCATTTCGGCTTGCCCTTCCTGCTGACCACGACGCAGGTGCTTCACCGTATTCGCAACATCGGTTACAAGCTCTTTCCGCAGAACCAGTTGCTGGCCACCGAGGTGAGCAAGTACGACACGCGGGTGATTCTGGAAGCCTTGCACAACTGTATCGCCCATCAGGATTACACCTTGCGCGCCCGCATTCTGGTGACTGAAAAAGTGGATCGCCTGATCTTCGAGAACGCAGGTGGGTTTTTCGACGGCAGGCCAGAGGATTATTTCGAGGGCGAACACACGCCGACGCGCTATCGCAACCCCTGGCTTTCGCAAGCGATGGTCAACCTGAATATGATTGATACCGTGGGGCACGGCATTCACGCGATGATTCTTGCCCAGCGTAACCGCTACTTCCCCCTGCCGGATTACGGTAGGTCGGAGGCGAACAAGGTGGTGCTGGAAATCTACGGCCATACCATCGACGAGAATTACGCACGGCTCTTGCTGGAGCGGCGCGATCTACCGCTTACCACGGTGGTGCTGCTTGACCGCGTTCAGAAAAAACAGCCGATTACCGATGATGCGGCCACCATGCTGCGCAAGGCGGGGCTGATCGAAGGCCGCAAGCCGAACTATTTTGTAGCTGCGCATGTTGCCAAGGTTGCAGGCAGCAAGAGCGAGTACATCCGCAATCGAGCCTTCGATGACGCGCACTACAAGGACATGATCCTGGCCTACCTAAGCAAGTTTGGGTCGGCTAGTCGGAATGACTTGGAGCGGCTGATTTTAGACAAGCTTTCAGATGCCTTAGCCGAAGAACAGAAGCGTAACAAGTTCCGAAACCTGCTCTACGCGATGTCTCGCCGGGATAAAACCATTGAAAAATCAGGTGGTAAGCAAAAAGGGTGCTGGGTTCTGGCAAAGCCTGGAGAAGACAAGCTTTAGATAAGGTTAGACATGCGCCTCGTCTCGTTGATGGCGATAGCTGGGTGGCAAGGCAAAAATTCGGGAAACGTGAATGGCACAAACTAACGAAAAAGCCTTCGAGTCCTATCTCGAACAAATGCTGACCGCAGGCGGCTGGCAGTCCGGCACCAATGCCGAATGGGACAAGGCGCGGGCATTGTTTCCGGCGCGTGTGTTCGCATTCATCGAAGCCACCCAGCCCAAGCTGTGGGGTGAGATGGCCGGGCTGCATGGCGATAACCTCAAGCCCATGCTGCTGGATGCATTGGTCAAGGAACTGGACATCAAGGGCGCGCTGCATGTGTTGCGCCACGGCTTCAAGTTCTACGGCAAGCTGTTCCGGCTGGCGTATTTCAAACCCGCGCATGGGCTCTCGCCCGACGTACTGGAACTCTATGCGCAAAACCAGCTCACCGTAACGCGGCAGGTGCCCTGCCACCCCGGCGACTACAGCACGGTGGACATGGTGCTGGCGGTGAACGGCTTGCCTGTGGCGACCATCGAGTTGAAAAACCCCGGCACCGGCCAGAACTGGCGGCATGCGGTGCGGCAATACCAAGCCGACCGCGACGCGCGCGCGCCCTTGTTCGATTTCAAGAAACGAGCCTTGGTGCATTTCGCCGCCGACCCGGACGAAGTGCATATGGCCACGCGGCTGGCGAAGGATAAAACCTTCTTCCTGCCGTTCAACCGCGGCAGCCACCCTGGAGAGACGCAGTGCGGCGCGGGCAATCCGCAGCACGCCAGCGGCTACCGTACCGGCTATTTCTGGGAAGAGACGCTGCAACGGGATAGTTTCCTCGATATTCTTGGCCACTTCCTGTTCATCGAAACGGATGAGCAAAAAGTGGACGATGGGCGCGGCGGCAAGAAGCTGGTGACGACGGAAAAGATGATTTTCCCGCGTTATCATCAGCTCGATGCGGTGCGCGCCTTGATCGCCACGACGCGCACGGAAGGCGCCGGGCACAACTATCTGATCCAGCATTCGGCGGGGAGCGGCAAGACCAACAGCATCTCATGGCTCTCGCACCGGCTGGCTAGCTTGCACAACGGGCAGGATCAAAAGGTGTTCGACTGCGTGGTCGTGATCACCGACCGCAAGGTGCTGGACCGACAGTTACAGGATGCGATCTACCAGATCGAGCACGCGCAAGGCGTGGTCAAGGCCATCGACCAGGACGCGAAGCAACTGGCCAGTGCACTGATCGACGGCACCAAGATCGTGATCACCACGTTGCAGAAATTTCCCTTCGTGCTGCGCGGCCTGTTGCACGCGGCGGGCGCGAAGAATCAGGACAAGGCCAGCGATGAAGAAAAACAGCAGGCCAAGGATTGGCAGGATGCCATCGCGACGCGGCGTTATGCGGTGATCGTGGACGAGGCGCATTCCAGCCAGACCGGAGAAACCGCGCGAGAACTGAAAGCCATTCTTGGCGTATCGGTTCGTCATTCCCGCGAAAGCGGGAATCCAGTGTCACCTGACGAGAACTGGGCTCCCGCTTTCGCGGGAGCGACGGATTCAGAAAACGAACCGGACTGGGAAGACCAGCTTAATCAAATCATGGCCTCGCGCGGCCAACAAAAGAATCTGAGCTTCTTCGCCTTTACCGCAACGCCCAAGGGCAAGACGCTGGATTTGTTTGGCCGTAACAAGGAAGCCTTCCACACCTATTCGATGAGGCAAGCCATCGAGGAAGGTTTCATTTTGGATGTACTGCGCAACTACACTACTTACAGCACTTGGTTCAAGTTCGTAAAGCTCGTGGAAGACGACCCGGCGATTCCGAAGAAGAAAGGCGCCAGGGCGCTGGCGAAATTCAAGGAGCTGCACCAGCACAACATCGAGCAGAAGACGGAAGTGATGGTGGAGCACTTCCGGCAGCATGTGCGGCCTCAGCTCGATGGCCGTGGCAAGGCCATGGTGGTGACTTCCAGCCGCATTCAGGCCGTCCGCTACAAGGAAGCCTTCGAACGCTACCTCAAGGAGAACGGCTACACGGACATTCGCCCGCTGGTGGCTTTCAGCGGCACGGTAAAAGACCCGGAGACCGGCATCGAATATACCGAACCAGGCATGAATCTGGATGTGGTCACTGGCAAGCCGATACCCGAGAGCCAGTTGCCGGAACGTTTCGCATCCAGCGACTATCAGGTGCTGCTGGTGGCCAACAAATACCAGACCGGCTTCGATCAACCCTTGCTGTGCGCCATGTACGTGGACAAACGGCTGGATGGCGTGCAGGCGGTGCAGACCCTGTCGCGCCTGAATCGCAAGATCGCCGGCAAGGACGAGCCTTTCGTGCTCGACTTCGTGAACAAACCGGAAGATATCTACGCTGCGTTCAAACCTTATTTTGATTCGACGAGTCTGCAAGAATCGGCCAACCCGGAGATGCTGCCCGGCATCAAGCACGAACTGGATCAGATGCAGGTTTACCACTGGAGTGAAGTCGAGGCCTTTGCCCGCATCTTCTACCGCTCGGCAGATCGCCAGAACCCGGCTGACCACGCGCATATGCAGCGGCATTTGCAGCCTGCGGTGGATCGCTTCAAGGCGATTGAAGATGATGAGGCGCGTAGCGGTTTCCGCGACAAGCTGGGCGGCTATGTGCGGATGTATTCCTTCTTGAGCCAGATACTGCCTTACGGCGACCCTGATCTGGAAATGCTCTACAGCTATGGCCGCTTCCTGCTGCCGCATTTGCCTTTGGATCGTGAAAACACGGTGGTTAAAATTGGCAATGAAGTGGAGTTGCAGTATTACCGGCTGCAACGAGTTTCCAGCGGGCCGATTGACCTGAAAGTCGGCGAACCCGAAGGCGTCTATAGCCCAACCGACGTGGGCACCGGAAAGGCCAAGGAAGAAAAGGCCCCTTTGTCAGAGATTATCCAAGTACTGAACGATCGCTTCGGCACAGCCTTTAAGGAGGAAGACCGCCTTTTCTTCGAGCAGATCAAGGCCCGCGCAGCGGCCAACCAGCAGGTTATCCAGACGGCGATGGCCAATCCCTTGGACAAGTTCCAACTCGGGGTGCGCAAGCTCATCGAAGACCTGATGATTCAACGCATGGCCGATAACGACAAAATTGTTACGCGCTACATGGATGATGGGGAATTCCAGAGAATCGCTTTTCCACTCTTGGCCAAAGAAATATTTGAGACCGTTCATCAGGTAAATTCAGACGCGGCGGAGTAACGAGTGCCTTGTATTTGGACGAATTCTGATTTTATAGGGGCGTCCTAAAGTTGGTTTGAGGTCCCGCATGAAAAACCGAGCAGCCAGTTCCGGCGACGTTTTCTCAAGAGCGTTGCAGTGCCTTCAATGCAACGAAATCGAGGCCAAGCTTGCCCTGGTAGCCGTACTGCGGTCGGACTGGACAGAGGGGGAAATGGTGTGTCGGGGTGGCGCCACCCCCGTTGTGTCGATCCCTGTTCCGGGCCGCCCGGAGAAGCCGGAGCTGGTGTCTGCGCTGCTGGTGGAAAAGCGCAGGCTTTCCACGGCGGCAGGGCGGGCGGCGCTGATCCATTCTCTGGCGCATATCGAGTTCAACGCGATCAACCTGGCGCTGGATGCGGTTTACCGCTTTCGCGACATGCCCGATGCGTACTATGGGGACTGGCTGCAGGTCGCCGCGGAAGAGGCTTATCATTTCACGTTGCTGCGCGACCATTTGCGCACGCTGGATTTCGATTACGGCGATTTCACCGCGCACAACGGCCTGTGGGAAATGGCCGTGGCGACCGATGGCGACGCGCTGGTGCGCATGGCGTTGGTTCCCAGGGTTCTGGAGGCGCGCGGGCTGGATGTGACGCCTGCGATCAGGCAGAAACTGGTGTCCTGTGGCGACCACGCTGCCGCTGCGATTCTGGGGATTATCCACGCCGATGAGATCGGGCACGTGGCCATAGGCAATCGTTGGTATGCCTATCTGTGCAGCGAGCGCGGCCTGGAGCCTGTCGCGACTTTCCGCAAGTTGATGCGCGAATACAATGCGCCGAAGCTGCGCCCTCCGTTCGATACGGCGGCCCGGCGCGCTGCGGGGTTTAGCGAGGCGGAGATGAAGATGCTGGAGGATTTTGCCGGTTCGGGCAATTCCGCATAGCTGGCTGTGCGCCCCGATGGGGCACGGATTCGTGCGCACGGCGCACGCTACCAGTACCTTTCCCTGTTCGGGCATCGGGAGAACGGTAAGTCACGCCGGAAGCTTTACCCGCCCTTGTGCTTGGTCAAAAAGCGATCCAACTGGTTGGCAAAAGCCTGCCGGTCGGCCTGATTGAAAGCCGGCGGGCCGCCCGTTTCCACGCCGCTGCCGCGTAGCGTGTCCATGAAATTGCGCATGGTCAGGCATTCCTGGATATTTTCCCTGGTGTAAAACTCGCCCCTGGGGTTGAGCGCGTGGCCGCCTCTGGCGATGACGTCGGCGGCGAGGGGAATGTCGGCGGTGACGACGAGATCGCCGCTTTGCATTTCCTGGGCAATCTTGGCGTCCGCCACGTCGAATCCGGCAGGCACCTGGATGGCCCTGATGTAGCGCGATGGCGGGGTGCGCAGGAGCTTGTTGGCGACCAGCGTCAGCGAGATTTGCGCCCTCTCGGCGGCACGGAACAGGATTTCCTTGATGACGCCCGGGCAGGCATCGGCGTCGACCCAGATATGCATGGTTCCTCCTGGTGAAGCGCGCATTTTAGCTTATGTACCATAATGAACTTATAAGGATAACTCGCGAGGCCTGCCGTCCATGCTCCCGATCACGCTGCGTTTGCCCCTCACCATGCTGCCGCAGCCGGACGAGACCACTTGCGGCCCGACCTGTCTGCAAGCGATCTACCGCTACTGGGGTGGGGACGAGCCGCTGACGGACGTGATCGCGCGCAACCGCGAGCTTGAGCATGGCGGCACCTTTGCCGTTTTCCTGGCGTGCGATGCGCTGCGCCGCGGCTTTCAGGCCACCATTTACACCTACAACCTGACCGTGTTCGATCCCACCTGGTTCGTGCGTGGGGTGGATATCGCGGAGCGCCTGCGGCAGCAGCGCGAGGCGAAGAACGACCGCCGGCTGCGGCACGTGACCGAGGGTTATCAGGAGTTCCTGCGGCTGGGCGGGCGGCTGCGCCTGGCCGATCTGTGCCGCCCGCTGATTCGCGGCTTGCTGCGCCGCGGTCTGCCGATACTCACGGGCTTGAGTTCCACCTACCTGTACCGCGCTGCGCGCGAGTTCGGGCCGAACGACATTCCGGACGACGTGCGCGGCGTGCCGGCCGGGCATTTCGTGGTGATCGCCGGCTACAACCGCAAGGACCGCACCGTGCTGGTGGCCGATCCCTACGGGCCGCATCCGTATGGTCCGTCGCACGAATACTGGATCAACATCGACCGCGTGATGGGGGCCGTGCTGCTGGGCATCGTGACGCACGACGCCAACCTGCTGGTGATCAATCCGCCGCGGGCGGCGAAGGCGCCATGAGCATCCTTATCGTCGTCGACAACCCGCGCGACTGGCCGCTCGAAATCCCCGGCGTGACCGTCGTGCCGGCGCGCGCATACCTGACCGATCCGTCCTACGGCGAGGGGCGCTCGGTCAAGGTGTTCAACCTGTGCAAGTCCTATCGCTACCAGAGCCTGGGCTACTACGCTTCCCTGCTGGCCGAGGCGCGCGGGCACAAGCCGCTGCCCAAGGTGAGCACGATGGAGGATTTGCAATCGCAGAATCTGGTGCGGTTGCTCACCGAGGATCTGGACGCGCTGGTGTTCAAGTCTCTCGCACCCATCAAGTCGGATACGTTCGAGCTCAGCATCTACTTCGGCCGCAACGTGGCGAGCCGCTACGATGCCCTCAGCCACCAGCTTTTCAGCCTGCTGCAGGCGCCCTTGCTGCGCGCCCATTTCGAGCGCCACCGCGACCAGTGGCGTTTGCGCAGCGTGCGCGCCATCGCCGCCAGCGACATACCGCCGCCGCATCAGGACTTCGTGGTGCAGGCCGCCACCGAGTATTTCCTGGGCCACCGGCGGCGCACGCGCAGGCGCACCCCGCCGCGTTTCGATCTCGCCATCCTGCACGACCCCGGCAACCCGGAGCCGCCGTCCAACGCGCGCGCCATGCAGAAATTCGAAAAGGCCGCGGAGGACGTGGGCTTGCAGGTGGAGCTGATCACCCGCGCCGATCTTGGCCGGCTGCCCGAGTTCGACGCGCTGTTCATCCGCGACACCACCTTTGCCAACCACTATACCTACCGCTTCTCGCGGCGCGGCACGGCGGAAGGGCTGGTGGTGATCGACGATCCGGACTCCATCCTCAAGTGCAACAACAAGGTTTATCTCGCCGAACTGCTGGCGCGGCACAACATCCAAGCGCCGCGGACCTTGATGGTGCACCGCGGCAACGTGGACCAGATCATCCCCAACCTTGGCCTGCCCTGCGTGCTCAAGCAGCCGGACAGCTCGTTTTCGATCGGCGTGGAAAAGGCGGAGTCGGAGCAGGAATTGCTCGCCAAGGTGGACGAATTGCTGCAAAAATCGGAACTGATCGTGGCGCAGGAATATCTCCCTACCGAGTTCGACTGGCGCGTGGGCATCCTGGACCGGCGGCCGTTGTTCGTGTGCAAATATTTCATGGCCGCCGGGCACTGGCAAATCGTCAAACATGGCGAGGGGGGCAAGGGCTACCGGGAAGGCCCGGTGCAGGCCGTGGCGGTGGCCGAGGCGCCGGAAGAGGTGGTGAGCATCGCCCTCAAGGCGGCCAACCTCATCGGCGACGGACTCTACGGCGTCGACCTCAAGCAGGTCGGCAACCGCTGCTGCATCATCGAGATCAACGACAACCCCAACGTCGACGCCGGCAACGAGGACGGCGTGCTCAAGGACGCTCTCTACCGCGAGATCATGGGCTCCTTCGTGCGGCGCATCGAGCAGCGCAAGTTGGGGGTCCCCCGATGAATGCGGCCCCCGCGCTGCACGCTTTTGCGGGCTACGGCATCGAGCTGGAATACATGATCGTCGACCGGCAGACGCTGTCGGTGCTGCCGATTGCCGACCAACTGCTGCACCAGGTTACGGATGTCCAACGTGGCAAGTTCGGCTGGTCCAACGAGATCGTGCTGCACCTCGTCGAGATCAAAAACGTCTGTCCAGATCCAGCCCTGGCACCGCTTGTCGCGGGCTTCCAGGCCGAGGTTGGCGAGATCGACCGTCTGCTGCAACCCATGGGCGCGCGGCTCATGCCCAGCGCCATGCACCCGTGGATGAACCCCGCCACCGACGCGCATTTGTGGCACTACGACGGTGCACCCATCTACCGGGCCTACGACCGTATTTTCGGCTGCAAACGACACGGCCAGGCCAACCTGCAAAGCATGCACCTCAACCTGCCCTTCGCCGACGATGCCGAGTTCGCGCGCCTGCATGCCGCCGTTCGGCTGGTGCTGCCGATCATCCCGGCCATCGCGGCGAGTTCGCCGATTGCCGACGGCAAGGCCAGCGGCTTCCTGGATTTCAGGATGGAGGCTTACCGCACTGCCGTGCAGAGAGTCCCTGCGGCAATCGGCCGGGTCATCCCGGATACGTCCAGCAGCCGCGCCGAATACCAGACGCGGATATTGGCGCCGCTATACCGCGACATTTCCCCCCTCGACCCGGAGGGCATCTTGCAGCACGAATGGCTCAACGCCCGCGGCGCCATCCCGCGCTTCAGCCGCAACGCCATCGAGATCCGCGCGATCGACGTGCAGGAATGCCCGCAAGCCGACCTCGCCATCGCCGCAGTCGTCGTCGCAGTGGTGCGCGCGCTCTACGACGCACCGCTTGCCGCCCAGCAGGGTATCGCCACGGAAGCCCTGGCAGCCATCATGCAGGATTGCATCCGCGATGCCGAGCAGGCAGTGATAGACGATGCCGGATACCTTGGTTTGCTGGGATACCCCGGCCGCCGCTGCGAAGCACGCGAGCTTTGGCAGCATCTTGTCGACACGACCCTGGGGGGCGCTCCCGAATGGCAGGAACCGCTACGCCTGATCCTGGAACAGGGGCCGCTTGCGCGCCGCATCCTGCGCGCGGTCGGCGCCGATAGCGGCAGAGCGCACCTTGCGGCGGTGTACCGGGCGCTTTGCGATTGCCTGGAAGAGGGACGGATGTTCGGGCCAGGCGCCGCGTGGCCGTAGCGTGCGCTGTGCGCACGAAGCCATATCCCATCGTGCAGTAGCGTGCGCTGTGCGCACGAAATCTGGCCCAATCGTGCGCATAGCGCACGCTACCAAATTCGAACATACCTGCCATGGCTAGAACAAACTACCACCTGATCACCTGCGAACACGGCGGCAATCGCATCCCGCCGTGCTACCGGCAACTCTTCCAGGGCCACGAAGCGCTGCTGCAAACCCATCGCGGCTTCGACGCCGGTGCCGTCGCCATGGCCCGCGACCTGGCGCAAGCGCTCGCCGCACCCTTGTTCGCCTCCACCACCAGCCGTCTGCTCATCGACCTCAACCGCTCCATCGGCCACCCGCGCCTGTATTCCGAAGCCACCCGCGCGGCCCCCGCCGCAGTGCGCCGCGAAATCCTGGAACGCCACTACCTGCCCTACCGCAACCAGGCCGAAGCGCACATCGCCGAGGCAATCGCCCACGGCAGCCGGGTGATCCACATCTCCTCCCACAGCTTCACGCCGGAACTCGACGGCGCAGTGCGCAACGCCGACATCGGCCTGCTCTACGATCCGGCGCGATCCGGCGAGGTCGAACTGTGCCGGCGCTGGCAGGCGTTACTCAAGACGCAGGCGCCCAGCCTCACCGTGCGCCGCAACTACCCCTACACCGGCAAGTCGGACGGCTTCACCGCCTACCTGCGCCGCCGCTTCCCGGCCGACGTCTACATCGGCATCGAGCTGGAAATCAACCAGAGGCACGTGCTCCAAGGCGGACGGCACTGGCGAATGCTGCGGGGTTGTATGACGGAAGCGCTGAAACAGGCGCTAGACATGTAGGGCGGATGAGGCCGAAGGCCGCTATCCGCCGCATGAGACGATGCAACATTCGGCGGAAGGCGCTACGCTTTTCCGCCCTACCGCGCTGGCTAACGCCTGACAGCCCGATTCGCCTCTGCCGTATTTGTTCCCCGCCTGGCTTGTCTGTATCGGGAGCATCGCTCCCTCAGTGAGCAGGGTCATTCGGTTTTCCGATCTCGAATCAACTTGGTGCCTTGGTGGTCAATTGCTTTTTCCAGGGCAATAAAATTCTTGTTGCAAATAGGAATGATTCGCATTTATACTTATCTCACCGTATCGCAAATCTTCAGAGGAGTAGCCCCATGCCAAACGCCCGCCACCTGCTCAAAACCCTTGCCGCCGCTGCCATGGCAGCCCTGTTTTCCGCGCCGTGCCTGGCGGCGGACGTTGCCGTGTTCGAAGTGGCCATCCAGAAAAACCGCTTCGTTCCAGACCGGATAGAGGTGCCGTCCGGCCAGAAATTCAAGCTGCGTGTGAAGAACGAAGGCCCCGGCGCCGAGGAGTTCGAGAGCTCGGACCTCAACCGCGAAAAAGTGATACGCCCCGGCGCCAGCACCGATATTGTTTTGGGCCCACTGTCCCCCGGCCAGTACAAGTTTTTCGGGGAATTCCACCCGGACAGCGCCAAGGGCGTGATCACCGCAAAATAGGAGCAGAGCATGGAAAGCATACTTTTCATCGTCTGGCGCGAAAGCATCGAAGCCGTCCTCATTGTGAGCATTCTCTACACCTATTTGATGCGTAGCGAGCAGGGGAGGCAGGGGCTCAAGTATCTGTGGGCAGGCGTGGCAGGCGGGTTGGGACTCAGCGTCGTGCTCGGCCTGGCCACGCTGTGGATCCAGAGCGACCTGCAGGAACACCAGATGGAGTATTTCCGCATCGGGATGCAGTTCGCCGCTGCGGCGTTGATGACGCAGATGGTGCTGTGGATGCGACGCCGCGGGCCGCAGTTGAAGCATACCCTGCAATCCGGCGTGGACCGGGCCATGGGTTCGGGCAGCCTGATCGGCGTGAGCGTGGTGGCGCTGCTGTCCATCGCCCGCGAAGGCGCGGAAACCGTGGTCTACGTGTACGGCCTGGGCCTGGAGCACGGAGCAGCGAGCCTGTCCATCGCCGCCGCCGTGGCCCTCGGCTTCGGACTGGCGCTGGCGACTGCCTGGGCCGTGTCCAAGGGCGTCCGCTTCCTCAACTACCGCGTGTTCTTCCGCGTCACCGAAGTGATTCTGCTGTTTTCGGCGGCGGGACTGCTGGTGGGCGGCGTGTCCGGCCTCGTCGCCATGGATGCCCTGCCGGCCCTGGTGGGCACGCTGTGGAACACCTCGGCCATACTCGACAGTGGCAGCCGCGTCGGCAGCATCGTCGCCGCGCTCACCGGCTATCGCTCGCAGCCTTCGCTGATATTGGTATTGGCTTACGCGGCGTTCTGGGCGATCACGCTCATGCTGTTGAAGCGCCCCGCAGCCCGGCCTGCCGGCAGCGCACGGGCTGCGGCCTGACGCAACGAACACCGCTGCCCGCAATACCCCGGAACTCGCCCTGACCGCAGCCGCATTCGGCTTGACCGAGGCGACGGAACAACGGCTCGTGCGCATTCGGCTGGAGAATGAATTTTACTAACGCGGCGGCTTGTTCGGCTTTCGTAGCGGGTCGAGCAGAGACGACAGACCGTTATGGTCCAGTTCCTGCATCAATGCCAACAACCGACCGATTTCACCCGATGGAAAGCCCACACGCGCAAACCAGTTAAGGTACTGTCCGGGCAAATCGGCAATCAAACGGCCTTTGTACTTGCCGTAAGGCATCACGCGGGTAACCAGGAGCTGCAAGTCTTCTGGCTTCATCGCTGCCTGGCACCACGATGCGACTTAACGCATCGAAGCGCTCTGCTAAAAATGTGTGAAGTCGCGCGTTGTCCATATTCGGCATGCATCCAGAGCGGGCGTTCGAGCATAGGCTGAAACCGCGATCCACCCTCCATTATCTCCCCATAAAGTAAAGATGTGCCTCCCTCTACCAGCCGTTGGCGAAAGGTGTCGGAATATTTTACAGTCTTGCCAGTTTAAGTACTCGGCAGACAAGTCGCGATCAGCAACTAATGCATTGTAATGTATCTTAATATTAATAATATTATTTTTATTGGTACGGATGTTGCTTAATGGTCGGCAAGGGAAATGCGTTGGTGATTTGGGTGGCTCCATGAACCCGTTTGGCCCTAATTAATCGTTGGATTTTTGGAGGATAAATAATGAAGGCTAAATCATTCTTCGGCCCACTTCGTCTTGTGGCCGCCGCGCTGACGCTCAGTGCGTCAACAGCACACGCGGTGCCGATGCTCACGCAGGCGGGTATCGACGCCGGCTTCACTCTGTCGACCTTTGTGAGCGGTCTGCCCGGGACTTCCTTTGGTTACGAGGCATTGGGCATTGCTGTCAATAGTGACGGCAACGTGATCGTCAACAATTCAAGCAACCAGAGAAACTACGTTTTCACTAACGTCGACGGTCAGACCGCTGCGAGTGCCATCAGCTCCACGCCATTCACTCCATTTCCCGCGTCTTTCGCCGTTTCCAACGGTACGGTATACGGATCGGGTGGTGGCTTCTACAAGATGAATAACAATGGTTCGATAGCGACGAACTACTCAGGCCTCATCCCCGCCAGTTACGGAATGTGGACCAACCCGTCGAACGGGCACATTATCGCCATTAGCACCTCTAGTGGGCTGATCGACATCGATGTCAGTGGAGCGACGCCTAGCTATATGGTCATCAACTCCAGCGTATCCGGCGACGGCGTGACGGTTTCACCCGACGGCACCAGAGCCTATACCAGTTCCGGGTTCGTGGTTGATCTTGGCTCCAAGGCGATCATCGGAAACTTTTCCGTATCCGGCGCCGACGGCATGGGTATTATCACCAGCAGCAATGCGCTGAACGGTAAAATCATCGTGAATACGACGAACGGTAGCATCGTGATGGTGGATCAGACGACGTACCTGCAGACGATCATCGCATCCGGCGGTGGCTATGGCGACTTCACCGGTGCCGATCCGACAACCGGTACGCTGCTGCTGAGCTCTGCAAATGCGGTGGTTCGGTTGGGTTGCGGCGGGGGTTGCGGCATCGGTTCCGCACCACCACCTTCCGGCAATGTGCCGGAGCCAACGACGGTTTCGCTTTTGGCAGTTGCGCTTGTGGGGATGACTCTTGCGCGTCGCCGTAAGTCATAATCAGGGGGAGTAGGCTAAGGGGAGGCCTTGCGGCCTCCCCTTTCCATTTCGCGTGCATTCCGGTCACGCACACAGCAGTTGTCGACACGCAGTACAGCCTATGCGCCCCAACCGGGGCATCGTCTCAGCCGTACCAACCACGGTTGCATCCCAGCCCGCCACTGGCGTTTCATGAATCCGCATAGCAGCACGCCTGCTCTCGCCTTGTCTGGCCGAGCGTAAAAGTTTCCGACAACTCCGCAGGGCATGCGCATCGATGGAGATGGCTTCACCCGCCTGTTCCTGCTATTCCGGCGTCACCGCTATGTCCGGCTGTATGTCGAACGACAGCAGCGCGTGGGCGTGCCGTAGCGCCGCTTCGGCTTGTTGCGGCGTAGCGCCGCGGGAGAAGATGAAGCCGAGGTAGCTGGCGCCTTCCGGCGGCGGTGTGATGATCTGGCCGGGGGCGGCGGTGATCTGGATGTCGACGATGCGGGGAATGCTGAGTGCGGCATCGATGTTGTCCGCGCCCTGGTAGATGCCGCGGCAGGGGATGGGGATCATCATCACGCCGGCCGCGTCCCCTGCGCTGCGGGGCGGCGGGGGCAGGCGCAGGGCGTGGCGCAGGATGATTTCCTCCAGGGTGGTGCCGAGCGCGTGGCGCAGCATGCGGCCGCACAGGCCGCCGATGGAGCGCGCGGCGACTTCCAGCAGCCACACGCCGGCGGCGTTCACGCGCATTTCCGCATGCACAGGGCCTTCGGTCAGGCCCGCCGCGGCGCAGGCGCGGGCGACGGCGTCGCGAATCCGATCTTGCGTTTCGCGGGGCAGACGCGACGGCGTGACGTAAAGGGTCTCCTCGAAATACGGGCCGTCCAGCGGATCGGGCTTGTCGAACAGCGCCAGCACCTCCAGCCGCCCCTCCGTTAGCAAGCCTTCCAGTGCGTATTCCGCGCCGGGAATGAAGCTCTCGACCACGATGCCCAACGCGGCGGAATCGCGGTCGGCAAGGGCCTGGATGCGCCGCACCCGCTTCACCGCCTGCAGGAACTCCTGCGCGCTGTCGGCGCGGATCACGCCGCGGCTGGCGGAGAGGCGGCGCGCCTTGACCACCACCGGCAGGCGCAGTTGCGGCAGGAGCTCGGCTGCATCGGCGGAGTTGGGCAGCGATTGGAACGTCGGGCAGTTCAGGCCGTTGGCCGCGAGCAGGCGGCGGAACGCGAGCTTGTCGCGGGTCACGGCGACCGCGGAAACAGGATTGCCCGGCAGATGCCATTTTTCGCGCAGCATGGCTGCCAGCTCCAGGCCGCTGTCGTCCACCGCCAGCACCGCGTCGGGGGGTACTGGCAGCGCGCCGACGATGGTCTCCATGGCCTGCTGCGGGTGGTCGAATTGCAGCCCGAGCAGGGGCGGCAATCCCCATCCCGGCGCGAGCTGGTGGCAGTAATCGGCGGCGGTGACGATGTCGATGCCCAGGGCGCGGCCCGCGGCGAGAAAGTCGTCGTTGCGGTAGCTGGCGGTGGGCAATAGCAGCAGAAGGCGCTTGGTCATGTCTGGGGATGCTCCGAACAACCGTCATTCCCGCGAAGGCGGGAATCCATCAGCCTGAGAGTATCCTGGATTTCCGCCTTCGCGGGAATGACGAAACGGAGCTCCATCAGAAGGACTGCAATTGTTGCGAGGTCGGCTCGGCGCAGCAGTACCAGGGCTCGGACAGGTGCGCCATGGCTTGCCCGAAATCGGCTTGCGCCAGATCCTGTGCGGCGATGCCGGCAGCGGCATGTGCCATTTCCCAGACGCGCTCGAACACGGCGCGGCGCGGCAGCTTCAGTTGCTCCGCCTGCATCGCCCAGCTTTGCACTTCCTGTTGCAGCGCGTCGACGCGCGGGTCGCTGTGCTGCCACGGGTAGCCCAGCAGGGTAGCGTCGAAGTCGCCGACAACGGCGCGAAAGCCGGGCAGGTCGAGCAGATGGGAGCCTTGCGGCACCAGCAGGCGGATGCTGAGCTGTACCGGCGGCACCGCTTCCACCAAGCCCAAGTCGAGCAGGCTTTGCAGCAGGTCGATGTAGCCCGCCAGCGTAATCCACGGCGTGAACGCGACGAAGGTCGGCGCCAGCGCGATGCCCGCCTCGCGGCACAACGCCACGGCGCGCGCGAAGTCGGCGCGGCTGTGGTTCTTGGCGAGATGCCGCAGCACCTCGTCGTCCACCGACTCCACCGCCGCGGTGATGAAGGCACAGCCGGTGTCGCGCAGTTGCGGCAGCAGGTCGGCGTGGTCGATGAGGTGCTGGATCTTGATCACGGCGTCGTAGCTTACCCCGGGGAATTCGGCATACAGAGCCTGCATGAGTTTGACCGCATGGCCGGGGCCGTTGAAGAAATCCGGATCGCCGAAGGAAATATGCTGCGCGCCGGCCGCGACCTGCTGGCGGATGTCCGCCATCACCACGTCCACCGGCACCACGCGGAACATGCCCTGATACACCGGAACCACCGGGCAATGGCGGCACAGGTGCTTGCAGCCGCGGCTGCCCTCGGCAAAACCGGCCTGGCGCGTGCCGCCGTCGGGCAGCACCAAGTGTGCGTAGCGTGCCAGCGCCGGCAGACCGGAGCGGTCCGGCGTGATGAAATGGATCTTGGCAAGGTTGATCACCGGCTCCTGCTGCGCGCCGCCGTCGCCGCTCTTCAGGCGCTCGGCGAGGCTGAGCAGGCCGGGTTCGCATTCGCCGCCGAGGATGGTCGCGACACCCACGCTGCGCAGCAACTCCTCGTTCATCGGCGCGTACAGGCCGTAAACGCAAAGGTGCGCCGCCGGCGCCATTTCACGGATGCGCGGCAAGGCGGCCAGGGCGATGCGCGTGGCCGTGTGCATGCCGACGTAGACCGCTACCAGGCGGGCATCGGCGAGTGCTTTGGGGTCGAGTTTTTGCAGCGAGAGGTCGAGGCAGGTGACGTCGAACCCGGCGTTTTTCAGCCATGCGGCGGGCTCCGCCAGCGCGAACGGCTGGCGCCCGAGTTCGTATGGGTTAATCAGCACAACTTTGAACGGGAGGGATGTGAGCATGGTGTGCGCAGAGGGGAGTGCAATCGGCTGATTTTACGCTACGCGCGGGTGCATAAAAACCCTGTGCTGCGTGTGATTATCCGGGCTAAAACCCCAACAGCTTGAGACCGAATACCCGCTCGACCAGCCACACCGAGGCCAGCAGCGCGATCAGGAGCGAACCCCCGACCAGCACCGCGCGCCGGTAAAGCACAGTGTGGCGCAGCCAGTACGCCAGCGGCAGGAATGCGCCGACGATGGCGAGTTGCCCTGCTTCGACGCCCAGGTTGAACCCTACCAGCGCCAGCAGCAGCGCGTCTTGCGGCAAGCCCAGATCGGCCAGCACGCTGGCGAAGCCGAAGCCGTGGATGAGGCCGAATGCGAATGCGACCATCCAAAGCCTGCCCTCGAACAGGGGGAATATGTTGTTCAACGCGGCCAGCACCACCGAGGCGGCAATCGCCGATTCCACCAGCCGCGAGGGCAGCGTCACTACCCCCAGGGTGGCCAGGCTCAGGGTGATCGAATGCGCCACGGTGAACGCGGTGACGATCTTGAGCACGTTGAAGAATGCCGGGCGGAATCCCGCAATCGCCTCCCAGTGCTTGCGTTGGCGATGCAGCACCGCGGGCAGCAGCAGCGCCAGCAGGAACATGATGTGGTCGTAGCCGATCCAGATGTGCCACACGCCTTCCTTGGCGTAGTCGAGAAACTGGCGCAGCAGGGTGGTTTCGGCCAGCACGAAATGCTGGGTGGATTTGTCGGGGCTAAAGATCGCGGTGGTCGTTGTGCCTTGATATTCCAGCCGCAGCAGGCCCTTGTGCTGCGGATCGACGTCGAACAGCAGGCTGTAGGACAGTTCCAGTGCGGCGGGTGGCTTGGGGCATGCGGCGACAAAGCGCAGCACGGCATAGGCGCCGTCGCTATGGTTGTCCACCAGGTGTTCTGTGGCGTGAATGGGGCAGCCACCCTCGCCGGCTTGGAGCTTGAGGCGCGGCAGGGCGTAGGCGGCAATGGCGCCGTGGCGGGCGCGCAATTCTCCCCAGGTGATTTCGCCGTCGCCATTGCCGTCGAGGCCGATGGCGAAATCGAGGTCGCGCAGCGCGATATCCCATTGCCCCTGCACGGTTGCGCCGTCCACCTTGAGCGCGAGATAGCTGTCGCTCGGCTTGTGGGCATGGGCGTTGCCGGTGAACGCCGCCAGCAGCAGAAGCATCGCGAGCCGGCGCATCACGGCTTGGGCCCCAGTTGCGCAATCTGCCGGGCCAGTTTTTCCAGGTGGCGGTCTTCAATATGCGATTGCGCGAGCCATTCCAATGCCGGCCTGGCTGCTGCCGCATCCTTTGCCGCCAGCGCCGCTTCCAGCAACATGCGCGCGTCGCTCGGTTCGTGCTGGGTTTGCCAATTTTCCTGGGCGAGCCGCAGCGCTTCCGCGGCGTTGTCGAGGAAATACAACTGGAACCTTGATTCGTCCTGGATATGCAGCTTGTCGCCGCGCATGCGGGCAGCGTCGAAGCGCGCGCGGATTGCCGCCTCGTGTTCCCGCGCTTGCGGCAAAGCCAGTGCCTTTTCCGCCAAGGCCAGGCGCACCAGCAGCACGTCGGAACGCTCCTTTCCCTTGAGCAGTTGCACGACTTCGGCAAAACGGCTTTCGTCCAGCAGAAATTCGGCGTAGACCGCCAGCAGATAGGCATCGGTGATATCCAGCCCAAGCGCCGCCTTGAAATAGGCATCCGCTTCACGGGAGCGTCCAAGCCGATCCGATATTTCGGCAAGCCGCGTGATCACCCACAGCATCTCGCCGGGCGTCGCGGCCGGGGTCGCGTCGTAAGCCTTGCGCAATGCGGCATAGCCCTCCTCCGCCTGCCCGGCCAGGCTATCCACTGTGGCGACGCAAGCCAGCACGATCAGCTCGCTGGCGAGGCCGCCCATGTTTTCGCAATCCTTGCGGGCTGCCGTGTAATCCGCCTGAACCATGTGGATCGCTGCCAGCAGAGACCAGGCTGCGCCGTTGCGCGGCTCGCGCCGGGTTGCCTGGTTGAGATCCGCCAGGGCGGTTACGAAGGCGTGGTTGTATTGATTCAGCGTTGCGCGCAGCACCAGAACCGGCACTGGCGGCTCGGCCATATTCCACCACGGCGCAAGAGCGGCCTGGGCATAGCCGATAAAGCGGGGATCGCCTTCGGCCAGGGCGAGCTGGTAATAGCGCCGCGCCAGGGCAACCGCCTTGTCCAGATTGCGCGGGTCGCTGGACAACTCGCTACGCAAGCGGCGCAACTCGCGGGTGGTGGGATCGCTGGCCTTGAACGGCAGGCGTTCCAGCATGATCGCATCGTTCGCCGGGATGAAGGGTGCGGCCAAGCCAGCCCCGCTCCACGACAGCAGGACGGCAAGAAGAAGATGGTTGATTTTCCCGCGCATACGAATTGTTGAAAGGCCGGATTGAGGGAGGTAGGGAAAAAAGTCGACATTCTATAGGCTCGCAGCAAGCACCTGTGAAAAATACACATGGTTCGCAACCAATCCTGTCAACCAAGACATTAGCCCGTGCGTTAAATCTGCGACGCACGAAACGTGTGTCTTTATTTTCGACTGTTACCATCCGAGGAGCAATTAAATGACCAAACTTTTGTCCGCGCTGATCGCTACCGCCTTCGCAGCTACCCTGAGCTTCAACGCTGTTGCCGCTAAACACATGGCAGCAGCTCCTGCGGCCGAAGCAGCCAAGCCCGCTGAAGAAGCCAAGGCAGCCGACGCAGCCAAGCCAGCCAAGCCAGCCAAGAAAAAGCACAAGAAAGCCAAGAAAGCTGAAGAGAAAAAAGGCGAAATGAAAGCAGAAGAGAAGAAAGCTGACGCTCCTGCAGCCAAGTAATTAGCTTCTCCGTCCGGGTTCGCCCGGCGACAAAAAAGGCAGGTTAACCCTGCCTTTTTTGTCGCCCATCGGTTGCGCTTTTCACGACTATCAGAGCTTTGCCGAGTGCTCGCGGGTGGAGTGGAAGGTGAGCTTGGGCCAGCGTTCCTGGGTCAGGCGCAGGTTCACTCCGGAGGTGGCGAGATAGGCGAGGTTGCCGGCCGCGTCGTGCGCCACGTTGGCGGCCAGGTTTCTTTCGAAGTCCGCCAGCATGCGCGCATCGTCGCAGGTCACCCAGCGCGCGCTTTGCGTGCTGGTGCCTTCGAACACCGCATCCACGCCGTATTCGGCCTGCAGGCGGTGCGCAACCACTTCGAACTGCAATACGCCCACAGCCCCCAGGATCAAATCGCCGCCGGATACCGGCTTGAACACTTGCACCGCGCCTTCCTCGCCCAGTTGCTGCAAGCCCTTGTGCAACTGCTTGACCTTGAGCGGGTTGCGGATGCGCACGGAGCGGAACAGTTCGGGCGCGAAGTAGGGGATGCCGGTGAAGGCCAGCACTTCGCCTTCGCTGAAGCTGTCGCCGATCTGCACGTTGCCGTGGTTGAACAGGCCGATGATGTCGCCGGCGTAGGCTTCCTCGACTTGCTCGCGCTCGTGCGCCATGAAGGTGATGACGTTGCCCACCTTGATTTCGCGGCTGAGGCGTAGATGGCGGATTTTCATGCCGCGCTCGAAGCGGCCGGAGCACACGCGCAGGAAGGCGATGCGGTCGCGGTGCGCCGGGTCCATGTTGGCCTGGATCTTGAACACGAAGCCGGTAAACGCCGGCTCGTCGGGGTTCACCGCGCGCACCGTGGCGTCGCGCGGCAGCGGTGCCGGCGCCCATTCCACCAGGGCGTTGAGGATCTCGCGCACGCCGAAGTTGTTGATGGCCGAGCCGAAGAACACCGGGGTCTGCTTGCCGGAGAGGAACTCCCCAAGGTCGAAGGGATGCGATGCGCCCTTCACCAGTTCGACCTGCATGCGCAGCGTTTCCATCTCCATGGGGAACAGCTCGTTCAGGCGCGGGTTGTCGATGCCGGCAATGACTTCGAAGCCCTGCTTGTGCTCGGCCTGGCCCGGCTCGAACAGCAGGACTTCGTCGCGCAGCAGGTGGTACACGCCGCGAAAGCTCTTGCCCATGCCGATGGGCCAGGTCACCGGCGCGCACTGGATGTTGAGGACCGACTCGACTTCGTCCAGCACTTCCAGCGGATCGCGCACCTCGCGGTCCATCTTGTTCATGAAAGTGACGATGGGCGTGTTGCGCATGCGGCACACGTCGAGCAGCTTGATGGTCTGCGCCTCCACGCCCTTGGCGGCGTCGATCACCATGAGGCCGGAGTCCACCGCGGTCAGCACGCGGTAGGTGTCTTCGGAAAAGTCCTGGTGGCCGGGGGTGTCGAGCAGGTTGATGACGTGCTCGCGGTACTCGAACTGCATCACCGAACTGGCCACCGAAATGCCGCGCTGCTTCTCGATTTCCATCCAGTCCGAGGTGGCATGGCGGCCGCTCTTGCGGCCCTTGACCGTGCCTGCCATCTGGATCGCGCCGGAGAACAGCAGGAGTTTTTCGGTCAGCGTGGTCTTGCCCGCGTCGGGGTGCGAGATGATGGCGAAGGTGCGCCGCCGGGCGACCTCGCGCGCAATGGCGGAAGCGGGGGCGGGGCTGGAAACGGGAGTGTCTGCGGTCATTCTGGGATGCTGGAAAAAGGTGGCAAGTCTACGCAACAATTGGGGTGAAGTCGAACAAAAACAAGTGGCTCCGCCGGCCGCCCATGCGGCCGCGAGGCTGGAACAGCTTTCGCCCGCAGCGTCAAGATTCGAGTTGGCACCCATTGCTGGAGTGAAGTCGAGAAATGCCAGCTAACCCGCGCGTCGCAAAAGGAAAATACGGATCATCCACAGATACTGTGGGTAAGTCTGTGAGTAGTCTGGCAATAAATCCGTAACCTGTTTGACAGGAATCACTTTTTTTCATTGACCAAAACTTGAGCGGAATTCGTAACTGATTGATGTAACGATGTTTATAAAAATATTCCGGCCGCATTGGGAATTGTTTCCGCGCCCGGAAGGGCATGGATTTCGAGGCGCTGTCAATGTGCATAAGTGGTGCCTGGAAGCGGCGGATTCTGTGGTAGTCTTGCCCGCGTGACTCTAAGACCGAACTCCGCTACATCGTCGCCCTGGCCCGCGAACGGCATTTTGGCCGTGCTGCGGAAGCCTGCTTCGTCAGCCAGCCGACGCTGAGCGTGGGGATCAAGAAGCTGGAGGACGAACTGGGTGCGGCCTTGTCCGAGCGCAGTGCCAGCGAAGTCACCCTCACCGCCGTGGAAGAAAGCAACCACGCCGCGGTGGCCGAGATCGACGAGCAGATTGCCGAATCGCGGGAACACGCGGCGCGCTTCCAGGCCATGCTGGACCTGGCGGCAAAACGCTTCGCCGCGTTGGCCCGGGTGGAGGAACGCCACGCCAACCACTACCGCGAAGCGCTCGCAAAAGTAAGCGCTTGATCAGCCCAATTCAATCAGGAGAACGACGATGAAAACATGGCTATGTGTTGTGTGCGGATTTATCTACGACGAAGCGGCCGGCTTGCCGGACGAGGGACTCGCCCCCGGCACGCGCTGGGACGACATCCCCGAGAACTGGTCCTGCCCGGACTGCGGCGTGGCGAAGTCCGACTTCAGCATGGTGGAAGTGTAAGAACAACCGGCCACGGCGGGGAGGGCGCAAGTTGGCCGTTCCCGCCGCAGACCGGCAACAAAGGGAGTCCCCATGGAACCCATCGTCATCATCGGCAGCGGCCTCGGCGGCTACACGGTGGCGCGCGAACTGCGCAAGCTGGACAAGGACGTGCCGCTCGTCATCGTCAGCGCGGACGACGGGAGTTTTTATTCCAAGCCCGCGCTGTCCAACGCGCTGGCGACCGGAAAGACCCCGGAGGCGCTGGTGCTGACCACCGCCGCCCAGATGCAGGGCCAGCTCGACGCAACGGTGCGCACCCACACGCGGGTGCAGGCCATCGACGTGGCCGCGCACACGCTGCGCCTGGAGGGCGAGACGCTGCGTTACGGCAAGCTGGTGCTCGCTCTCGGTGCCGACCCGGTGCGGCCGCAGTTGCAGGGCGATGCGGCGTCCGCGGTGATTTCGGTCAACGACCTCGGCGACTACGCCCGTCTACGCGCCGCCCTTTCCGGCGCGCGCCGCGTCGCCATCATGGGCGGCGGGCTGATCGGCTGCGAATTCGCCAACGACCTGGCGAGCGCCGGTCATGAAATCAGCCTGGTGCATTCGGCGCCCCATCCGCTCGACCGCCTGTTGCCGCCAGCGGCAGGCGAGGCCATGCGGCAGGCGTTGCAGCAAATCGGCGTGAATTGGCACCTGGGAGTCCGCGCGGTCGGCGTGGAACGGGACGGCGCTGGCTACCGGCTTGCTTTGGCGGACGGCTCCACGGTGCAAGCGGATGTCGTGCTCTCGGCCATCGGCCTGGCGCCGCGCACGGGACTGGCGGCCGCGGCCGGGATCAAGACCGCGCGCGGCATTGCGGTGGACAGACATCTTGAAACGAGCGCCGAGGACATCTACTCCCTGGGCGACTGCGCCGAAGTGGAAGGCCTGGTGCTGCCCTACGTGATGCCGCTGATGCAAGCGGCGCGCGCCCTGTCCAAGACGCTTGCGGGCGAGCGCACGGCGCTGAGCTATCCGGTGATGCCGGTGGTGGTGAAAACGCCCGCTTACCCGGTGGTCGTGGCGCCCCCGCCGGCAGGCGCGGTTGGGGGATGGCAATTGGAAGCCGCCGAGGACGGCCTGTGTGCGCTGTTCTACGATGCGGCGCAGCAGTTGCAGGGATTCGCGCTGACCGAAAAGCAGGTCGTGCGCAAGAATGCCTTGGTGCAGCAGTTGCCGGGGAGCCTTCTCGGCTAGCGCGGCGTCGGGTGTTGTAGGTCGGTCTTCAGACCGACATGTCGGGCTAAAGCCCGACCTACCTAGGCCACCTGCGCCAGCAGCTTGGCGAACGCCTCGTCGAACAGCTTCACCCCTTCCACCTGCAACTGTTCGCCCACGGCGTGCATGTCGATGCCGATTTCGCCCAGCGTGAGGAGTTGCGCCATGGCCAGGTCCACGTCTTGTCCCAGGGTGAGCGCGGCTTTGCCGTGGTCGCGGAAGGCCGCGATGGTGGCGTCGGGCACGGTGTTGATGGATTCCGGGCCGATCAGCGGTTCCACGTACAGCACGTCGATGTAGCTCGGGTTCTTGGTGCCGGTGCTGGCCCACAGGGGATATTGCGGGCGGCAGCCGACGCGGGCCAGTTGCGCAAACGCACCGCCGTGAAACAATTCCTTGTAGCGCTGATAGGCGAGCCTGGCCATGGACACGGCAGTCTTGCCGCGCAGGCCGAGCGCCTGGGGGCTGCCGATCGCGTCCAGTTGCTTGTCCACCAGGCTGTCCACCCGGCTCAGGAAGATGCTGGCCACCGCTTTTACCTTGCGCGGATCGCCGCCGCCGTTCACCCACTGGTGCAGGCCGCGGATGTAAGCCTGGGCGACCTGGACATGATGGTGCAGCGAAAACATCAAGGTGATGTTGACGCTTATCCCGCGTGCCACCAGCTTTTCGCACGCCGCAACGCCAGCCGGCGTGGCGGGCACTTTGATCAATAGATTGTCGCGGCCCACGGCCTGGGACAGGCGCAAGGCCGCCGCGATGGTGCCCGCCTCGTCGTGCGCCAGCTTGGGAGAGACTTCCAGGCTGACGTAGCCGTCGTCGCCTTGAGTCCTGTCGTACACCGGGCGCAGCAAATCGCACGCCGCCTGGACGTCGGGGATCACCAGTGTCTCGTAGCGCTGCTCGGCATCGAGGCTGCCGGCTTTCAACCTGGCCAGGTCGTCGGCGTAGTAAGGGCTCTCGGCGAACGCCTTCTGGAAAATGCTGGGGTTGGAAGTGACGCCGGATATGCCGTCCTGCTCGATCAGGCGCTGCAAGCCGCCTTCCCTCAGCAAAGTGCGCGACAGGTTGTCCAGCCAGATGCTCTGGCCCAGACGGGCGACTTCTTTTAGCACGCTCATACGCAATTCTCCAAAAGGTTCGGTTTGATACGGATCCCCGGCGCACGTTTTGCGGATGCCAAAGGAGTGTGGGAAAGCCGTTGCCAAAATACTACTTACGGACAGATATGCCGTTAGCTTTAGAAGTTCCACCGAAGGGGCTGGCGTAGCGCGCCGCGATCCGCTCCAGCGCTCAAGTTCTCCGCCTTTCTGCCGCAATATGTTCGCGACGGCGCGACGTGAATAGACGCCGATTTTCCCAGGGAGCAGCAATGGCAATAGAAATCCAAACCGACGAAGCGGAAAAAATAATCAAGAGCATCGCGATCCCGCCGCGTCCCGCCGTGATTCTGAAAGTGATGGAAGAACGCAACCGGCCCGAGCCCGATCTGGGCAAGGTGGCGCGCCTGATAGGCGGCGACGTGGGCCTGTCCGCAGCCATGATGAAGACCGTAAACTCGCCGTTCTACGGTCTGCGCAACAAGGTGAGTTCGGTCCAGCATGCGGTTTCCATGCTGGGCTTGAGCAGCGTCGCCAACGTCGCCACGGCTTTGTCGCTGCGCAGCTCGCTGGCCGGCAGCAAGGCCGTGCCCATGGAACGGTTTTGGGACACCACCTCGCAGATCGCCATGATCTCCGCCCACGCCGCGGCCTCTTTGCCCGGGGTCTCGCAGGAACAGGCATACACCTTCGGCCTGTTCCGCGACTGCGGCATCCCGGTGCTGATGCAAAAATTTCCCGATTACAAGGACACGCTACGCGCCGCGAACACGGCATCCGACCAGCCGTTCACCGCGGTCGAGGATACGCGCCACGGCACCAACCACGCCACGGTCGGCTACCTGCTGGCGAAAAGCTGGTGCCTGGACGACGTAATCTGCAAGGGCATTTTGCTGCACCACGACGACTCCATCTTCCAGTCGGACGACAGTTCGCTTTCCCAGGTGTGCACGCTGGTCGCCATCGCCTCGCTCGCCGAGCACATCAGCAACACCTACATGCGCTTGCAGCAAGACGTCGAATGGGACCGGCGCGGCGACACGGTGCTGGAGTATATCGGCCTCCCTTTGAACGAATACGAGGACATGCAGGACGAAATCCACCGCAGGCTGGACCAGGCTGCTTGAACACGGTCTGCCTGGTCAGCCGGCGCTGGCGCGGGAAGAGGGGGCCACCCTTGAGTTGGATGAATGAGGGTGGTGTTTCCTTTTTTCTTGGCCCCGGCGGGCGACTTCGTTTGGTGCGCTCATCCCAGATTGTCCATTGGAATGCTCGTGCATGTAGGAGCGCCGCCCCCGGCGCGAATGCGGCCGCAAATAGCGGCGAGGGCGCCGCTCCCACCGTGGTGTTTCGGCTCTAATGGATAATCCGGGCTCATTGCAACTCTCCTTTTGATATTTTTGGTGCACACGGGTTCCGTGTCGCGCTTGTTTCACGGGCACCGCCGGCGCCAACGGTTATCGACGGATAGACTGGCAAGCTTCCTTGCGCAATGCAGTCGAATACAGTCCGGTTATGCCTCTGTCGTCAATGGGCCTTTTTTGCTATAGTCGATCCGCCTAGCTGCCGGCAAGCCACGGCGTAGGGGCAAAAACAACTATCACATGGGGGGTCGAATGCAGGTTTCCAGATTCTTTTCGGGTACTCACACCGTTATCTTTGCATTGGTCGCATGCTTTGCAAGCTTCTCGGCTCAGGGCGCAACCCCATTGCCGACCATGGCGGACCCCAACCTGCAGACCTGCCTGACAGAACAGGCCAATCGCAACGGCTGGCAGTCTGCCGAGCAGGTCACCCAACTCGATTGTTCCGGGCGCGGTGTGGCCAGGCTGGAAGGGATTGAAGGACTTTTCGTTCTTGCCGCGCTAGACCTCTCCAACAACGCGATCGTCGATGCCTGGCCTCTCTCGGCGCTGCGCACCCTCACCAAGCTCAACCTCTCGGGCAACCGCAGCATCGACATCGTGCAACTGCGCCCCGTTCTCGACATCAACTGGGGGCTCACCAGCCTCGGCCTCAACGGCATCCGTGTCGGCGCGTTCAGCAATCTCGGGGCGCTGTTCAATCCGCAGACTGGCCGTCCCTACGACTTCGTCGAGCTCGACTTGGGCAACACCGGCCTCACCGATTTGGCAGGCAACAAGAGCCTCGACTTCCTGCAACCCTACGCCAGCCTGACGCGCCTCAACGTCGCCGGCAACGGCATCGACAACATTCAGGCGTTGATGAGCCCGAGTTTGGCGGCGCTGGCGGAGTTGGACCTTTCCAATAACGCGCTCGTCGATCTTGGCCCGCTCATGGCATTGCACACCCTCACCAAGCTCAACCTCTCGGGCAACCGCAGCATCGGCATCGTGCAAGTTCGCCCTGTTCTCGACATCAACTGGGGACTCACCAGCCTCGGCCTCAACGGCATCCGCATCGGTGCGTTCAGCAATCTCGGGGCGTTGTTCAATCCGCAGACGGGCCGTCCTTACGACTTCGTCGAGCTCGACTTGGGCAACACCGGCCTCACCGATTTCTCCGGCAACAAGAGCCTCGACTTCCTGCAGCCCTACGCCAACCTGACGCGCCTCAACGTTGCGGGTAACGAGATCAGCAACATTCAGGTGCTCCCTATTTTCACAAGGCTCGCCGAACTAGACCTTTCCAACAACGCGATTGCCGACGCCTGGCCTCTGTCGGCGCTACGCACCCTCACCAAACTCAACCTCTCGGGCAACCGCAGCATCGACATCGTGCAAGTTCGCCCCGTTCTCGACATGAACTGGGGACTCACCAGCCTCGGCCTCAACGGCATCCGTGTCGGTGCGTTCAGCAATCTCGGGGCGCTGTTCAACCCGCAGACGGGTCGTCCCTACGACTTCGTCGAGCTCGACTTGGGCAACACCGGCCTCACCGATTTCTCCGGCAACAAGAGCCTCGACTTCCTGCAGCCCTACGGCAACCTGATGCGCCTCAACATTGCCGGCAACGGCATCGACAACATTCAGGTGTTCACGAGCCCGAACCCGAACGGTTCGGGTCCGAATTTCGCCAAGCTCTCCGAGCTGGATATCTCCAACAACGCGGTCGTCGACGCCTGGCCTCTGTCAGCGCTGCGCACCCTCACCAAACTCAACCTCTCGGGCAACCGCAGCATCGACATCGTGCAAGTTCGCCCTGTTCTCGACATCAACTGGGGACTCACCAGCCTCGGCCTCAACGGCATCCGCATCGGTGCGTTCAGCAATCTCGGAGCCCTGTTCAACCCGCAGACCGGCCGTCCCTACGACTTCGTCGAGCTGGACCTGGGCAACACTGGTCTCACCGATTTCTCCGGCAACAAGAGCCTGGACTTCCTGCAGCCCTACGCCAACCTGACGAGCCTCAACGTTGCCGGCAACGGCATCGACAACATTCAGGTGTTCACGAGCCCGAACCCGAACGGTTCGGGTCCGAACTTCGCCAAGCTCTCCGAGCTGGATATCTCCAACAACGCGATCATCGACGCCTGGCCTCTCTCGGCGCTACGCACCCTCACCAAGCTCAACCTCTCGGGCAACCGCAGCATCGACATCGTGCAAGTTCGCCCGGTTCTCGACATCAACTGGGGGCTCACCAGCCTCGGCCTCAACGGCATCCGCATCGGCGCGTTCAGCAATCTCGGAGCCCTGTTCAATCCGCAGACCGGCCGTCCTTACGACTTCGTCGAGCTGGACTTGGGCAACACCGGCCTTACCGACTTCTCGGGCAACAAGAGCCTCGACTTCCTGCAATCCTACGCCAGCCTGATGCGCCTCAACGTCGCCGGCAACGGCATCGACAACATTCAGGCGTTGATGAGCCCGAGTTTGGCGGCGCTGGCGGAGTTGGATCTTTCCAATAACGCGCTCGTCGATCTTGGCCCGCTCATGGCATTGCACACCCTCACCAAGCTCAACCTCTCGGGCAACCGCAGCATCGACATCATGCAAGTGCGCCCGGTTCTCGACACGAACTGGGGGCTCACCAGCCTCGGCCTCAACGGCATCCGCATCGGCGCGTTCAGCAATCTCGGAGCCCTGTTCAATCCGCAGACCGGCCGTCCCTACGACTTCGTCGAACTGGACCTGGGCAACAGCGGCCTCACCGATTTGGCGGGCAACAAGAGCCTCGACTTCCTGCAGCCCTACGCCAACCTGACGCGCCTCAACGTCGCCGGCAACGGCATCGACAACATTCAGGTTTTCTGGAGCCAGAACCTGAATGGGTCAGGCCCGAACTTTGCCAAGCTCGCGGAGCTTGACCTCTCCAGCAACGCGATCGTCGATGTCGGTCCGCTCACGGCGTTGCGCACTTTGGTGGCCCTCAATCTTGTCGACAACACCCAGATAAGGTGCGTCGATCTTGATAACCTGGCGCTGGCTTTGCCGCAAACCGATATCCGGCGCCCGGCAAGTTGCGTGGGTGCCAATGTGCCGCCCGTGGCTAACACCGGTGCGCCGCAGACGGTGAACGAGGGTAGTGCGGTGACGCTCGCAGGCAGCGGTATCGATTCCGACGGAACCATCGCGTCGTATCTGTGGACGCAAACCGCCGGACCCGCAGTCGCGCTGGTCAACGCCAACGGCGCCACGTCCACGTTCACCGCGCCTCAGGTGACTGCCGATACGGTGCTCGCCTTCCAGCTCACGGTGACGGACAACAATGGCGCGACGGCCACGGCGACGACCACTGTCACCGTGGCGAACGTAAAAGGAGTGGACCTCGTGGTTACCGCGGCGAGCGGTTCCGTCACGACGGTCAAACGGGGCTCGTCGTTCTACTTTGCCTCGACCACCAGGAATGCAGGAGACCTCTCGACGAGCACATCGACCACGACGGGGCTCTACCTCTCCAGCGATGCCGCGATCACTGCCGGCGATGTGCGGGTAGGCGCCGTGGGCATTCGTGGTCTTGGGCCAGGCCAGGCAGTGAATGCCGTTAACAGGGTGACCGTGCCGCTCACGCTGGCACCGGGAACCTATTATCTCGGGGCCATTGCCGATTACACGCGGCGTCAGCCTGAGCTCGACGAAGCCAACAACAGCCTCGCCGGCATTGCGATTCAAGTGACGCAGTGAGGGACGGAATAAGCGCCTGAAGTAGTGCGGGTGCCGAGGCGAGTGTTTGCGCGGGGATGTGCTGTTGAACCCGGATTGTCCATTAGCACAACCTGGCCAAAATACCGTTGCCTACGTGAAGCTAATGGATAATCCGGGTTGAAGCGACAAAGCCGGGAGCCGTCCCGGCGTTGCTCCAGCGGCGCGGTTGCTCGCAACTCTCCCCGGCATTCACCTTGCCTATCCAACAAGCCGGCTTGCCGGCTTTTCAATATCCCCGATGAAGCCCCGCCGCTTGTAAAAGCATTAGGCCATGTTAATATTGAAGCATGAATAGAAACTGGAAACAGGCTTGGGCGGTGCTGCTGCTGGCTTTCATGCAGTGTTTCGCGCCGCTGCTGCATGCCCATCCCGGGGGCGATTCCGCCAGCCATGGCGTGCATTTGCACGGGGGAATTGCGCCGCATGTGCCGGACGGGGCAGTGCTTTCCCTGTCGCACCTTGACCACGACGAGACCACCATCGGGGCGGCACAGGAATTCAAGCAGGACTACGCCATCCAGGCCGGCGAACCGCTGGTCGCGGCTACCCAGTCGTTGCTGCCGGGCCGTCTGGAACGGCGCAATGATGTTCCCCCGGCACCCTCCAGTTCATGTGCTCGCATTCCCTACATCCTTCCTTTGGCGCAGGCACCTCCCGCCGCGTAGCCAGTTTCGCGCCCGTTAGTCGATCCTAGTTTTTGCCGTTTCACGGAGTACCCGCAGCGACGCCGCGGGTTTCGTCCGCCCTGCTATGGGAGAATTCCATGACCAACATGCGTCCAGCCATCCTCTGGTTGACGGGCCTATGCTGCTGCCTTGCCGCCGCCGCGGGGCTCGCGGCCGACAACGTGCCGCTTACGCAGCAACAGATGCAATCGCTGGGGATCGCCGTAGCGCCGCTCGCGGCTCAGCCCTCCGGCGCCGCCAGCGGCTTCCCCGCCCAGGTGGTGATTCCGCCCGCCCAGGTGCGCGTGGTGAGTGCGCCGCTTGCCGGCCTGATTGAGAGCATGGCGGTTGCGGCCAACGACCAGGTCAAGAAAGGCCAGGTGCTGGCGCGTTTGCAAAGCCCGATGTTGATCGAGACGCAGCGCGAGTTCCTGCAGGCGGCAACGCAGGCCCAGTTGGCGCGCGACAACCTGGGCCGCGACGATAAGTTGCTGAAAGAAGGCATCGTCGCCGAAGGCCGCTATCTCGCGGCCAAGAGCAGTTATGCCCAGGCCGCGGCGGCCCTGGCGGAACGGCGCCAGACGCTGCGCCTGTACGGCATGAGCGACGCTGCGCTGGGCCGTTTGCAAGCGAGTGGCGAGCTGTCCAGCACGGTGGATGCGGTGGCACCCATGGCAGGTACGGTGCTGGAACAACTGGCGCTACCCGGCCAGCGCGCGGAGGCTGCGGCGCCGCTGTACAAAGTCGCGCGGCTCGATCCCTTGTGGCTGGAAATCCAGTTGCCGGTCGCCAACGCGGCTGCCATCGTGGTCGGAGCGCCGGTGAATGTCCCCGCTTACGCCGCCGCGGGCCGCGTGCTGTCCGTGGGGCGCAACGTCAACGCGGCGAGCCAGACCGTCACGGTGCGCGCCGAAGTGACGCAGGGCGCGCAATCACTGCGTCCGGGGCAAATGCTGGAAGCCATGGTGAATCTGGCGGGCGGGTCGGGCAAAGAGTGGCGCGTGCCGCCCGCCGCCGTGGTGCGCCAGCAGGGGCGGGCCTACGTATTCGTGCAGACGCCGTCCGGATTCCGCGTGCAGGAAGTCACGGTGCTGCACGGCGCCAATGACGCGGCGACCATCGCCGGCGCGTTGCGCGGCGACGAGCGCATCGCAGTGCGCGGCCTGTCGGCGCTGAAAGCGGCGTGGATAGGCGTGGGCGAGGGTGAATGATGCTTGCCCGCCTGGTTGAATTCTCGCTTACCCAAAGATTGCTCGTCCTCGCGCTCGCGGCGCTGCTGGTGAGCGGCGGCATCGTCGCGTTCAACGGGCTGCCCATCGATGCTTTCCCGGATGTCGCGACCACCCAGGTCAAGATCATCATGAAGGCGCCGGGCATGACGCCGGAAGAAGTGGAGGCGCGCATCAGCACGCCCATCGAGCTGGAGATGCTGGGCATTCCGCGCCAGCGCATCCTGCGCTCGGTGACCAAGTACGCGCTGGCCGACATTACCATCGACTTCGAGGACGGCACCGACATCTACTGGGCGCGCAGCCAGGTGGCGGAGCGGCTCAACGGCATCATGGGCGAATTGCCGCCCGGCATCGGCGGCGGGCTCGCGCCCATCACCACGCCGCTGGGCGAGATGTTCATGTTCACCGTCGAGGGCGGCGATCTCACGCTGGACGCGCGGCGCGGCCTGGTGGACTGGGTGATCCGCCCGCAGTTGCGCACCCTGCCCGGCGTGGCCGACGTCAATAGCCTGGGCGGACGGGTGCGCGCCTTCGAGGTGGCAGCGGACGCGGCGGCGCTGAATGCGCGCGGCGTGAGCCTCGACCAGTTGCAGCAGGCACTGGAGCAGAACAACCGCAACGACGGCGCGGGGCGCCTGAAGGACGGCGAGGAAGTGCTGGTGGTGCGCGCCGAAGGCGCCATCAAGACCCTGGACGACTTGCGCGCCATCGTGGTCGCGGCGAGAAACGGCAACGTGGTGCGCGTAGGCGACGTGGCCACGGTGCGCATCGGCAGCCTGACCCGCTATGGCGCAGTGACCAAGGACGGCAAGCAGGAAGCGGCGCAAGGTCTGGTGCTCGGCCTGCGCGGCGCCAACGCGCGCCAGGTGGTGGAGGGCGTGCGCGCCAAGCTGGCGGAAATCAAACCCAGCCTGCCGCCCGGCGTGCGCGTGGAGGTGTTCTACGATCGCGGCAGCCTGGTGGACCGCGCCGTGGGCACGGTATCGAAAGCCCTGGCGGAAGCCATCGTGCTGGTGCTGGTGTTGCTCATGCTGTTCCTGGGCAACCTGCGCGCGGCGGTGGTGGTGGCCATCACCTTGCCGCTGGCGGCCTTGGCGACCTTCATCCTCATGCGCCAGTTCGGCATGTCGGCCAACCTCATGAGCCTGGGCGGGCTGGCCATCGCCATCGGCATGCTGGTGGATGCCGCGGTGGTGGTGGTGGAGAACATCGTCACCCACCTTGCGCACAAGGACGCCGCGAACAAACTGCCGCATCTGCATATCGTCTATCGCGCCGTGCGCGAGGTGGCGCTGCCGGTGGCGTCCGGCATCGCCATCATCATCATCGTGTTCCTGCCGCTGCTGACCTTGCAGGGGCTCGAAGGCAAGCTGTTCATCCCGGTGGCGCTGACCATCGTGTTCGCGCTCACCGCCTCGCTGATACTTTCGCTGACGGTGATTCCGGTCGCCGCTTCCTTCCTCATCAAGCGCGGCGCGCATGAAGACCCGTGGCTGGTGCGCAAGGCGCAGGCGATCTACGGGCCGCTGCTGGAGTGGTCCTTGGCGAATTCACGCAAGGTCATTGTCGCCGCGCTCGTCGCCCTGGGCGCCACAGCCGGCGTGTACCCCCTGATCGGCAAGACCTTCATGCCCACCATGGACGAAGGCGACATTCTGTTGCAGGTGGTGAAGCTGCCCTCCATCAGTCTGGAGCAGACGGTGCAGACCGACTTGGCCGTGCAGCGCGCGATTCTCGCCCAGGTGCCGGAGGTGAAGAACATCGTCGGTCGCGCCGGCGCCGACGAGTTGGGACTGGACCCCATGGGCCTCAACGACACCGACACCTTCCTCGTGCTCAAGCCCCAGGAGCAGTGGCGCAAGCCGGACAAGGAATGGCTCACCGGGCAGATACGCCAGGTCATGCAGCAGTTCCCCGGCGTCGAAATCAACTTCACCCAGCCCATCGAAATGCGCGTGTCGGAAATGCTCACCGGCGTGCGCGGCGACGTGGCGGTGAAGGTGTTCGGCGCCGACAACGCCGTGCTCGACCGCGTGGCGCTGCAAGTGGAACAGGTGCTGAAAAAAGTGCCGGGCAGCCAGGACGTGTACACCGTCAAGAACGAAGGCGTGCAGTACCTGCAAATCGACATCGACCGCCTCGCCGCCGGCCGCCTCGGCCTCAACGTGGACGACATCCAGAACGACCTGCGCGGCCTGGTGGAGGGCAAGGTGCTGGGCGTGGTGCTGGAGTCCGGGCGGCGCACGCCCTTGCTGCTGCGCGGCGCCGACAGCCTGCGCGATTCGGCGGTGACTTTTTCCGCTGTGCGGCTCACCACGCCGGGCGGCGATTCGGTGCCCTTGTCTGCCGTGGCGAGCATCCGCCGCGCCGACGGTCCAGTGAAGGTGGAGCATGAAAACGCCACCCGCATGGCGGTGATCCAGTCCAATGTGCGCGGCCGCGATCTGGTGGGCTTCGTGGAAGAGGGCAAGCAGGCCGTCGCGAAAAGCGTGCAACTGCCCGCCGGCTATCGCATGGAATGGGGCGGCCAGTTCGAGAATCAGCAGCGCGCGGCGGCGCGGCTGGCTGTGGTCGTGCCGATTGCCCTGGGTCTGATCTTCCTGCTGCTGTTCGCGACATTCCGATCGGTGCGGCAGGCGCTGCTGGTGCTGACCAACATCCCCTTCGCCATGATAGGCGGCGTGTTCGCCCTGTGGATCTCGCGCGAATACCTGTCGGTGCCGGCCTCGGTCGGCTTCATCGCCCTGCTCGGCATCGCCGTGCTCAACGGGGTGATGATGATGACCTACTTCAACCAGTTGCTGGCGCAGGGCATGCCGCTCGCCGAACTGGTGGTGGAGGGCGCCAAGCGGCGCTTGCGCCCGGTGCTGATGACGGCCAGCATCGCCGCCTTCGGCCTGGTCCCGCTGCTGTTCGCCAGCGGCCCCGGCTCGGAAATCCAGAAGCCGCTCGCCATCGTGGTGATCGGCGGGCTGGTGACGTCCACGCTGCTCACCCTGGTGCTGCTGCCCATCATGTACCGGCGCTTCGGCGTCGCCCCCACGCAGGAGAAAACCCATGCAACCCCGTGATACCTGCTTGACCATCGTGCTGCCCAGGTCCCTGGAAGAAAACCTGGTGGACCACTTGCTGCAGCACCCGGAACTGGTGGCCGGATTCACCACGACGCAGGTGGAAGGCCACGGCCAGGCCGTGCCGTTGCGCGGCACCGCCGAGGAAGTGCGCGGGCGTTCGCGCCGCATCCAGGTGCAGATCGTGATGAACGGCGCGGACGCCAGGACACTGGTCGACCACCTCAAGGCGGAGCTGCCGAATCCGGAGGTCGCTTACTGGATGTTGCCCGTTCTGGATTTCGGGAGGTTCGCATGAACACGTCGCGGTATGTTTGGGTGGCGCTTCTCGCCATCGCTGCCTTTCCCGCCGCTGCCGCAGAGTTCAGGGACTACCCCGACCTGCCGCCGCTCAGCGCAGTAACGCAGGCGCTGAATGCCTATCCTTCGGTGCTGGGGGCGCAGGCCGGGATCAAGCTGGAGCAGGCCAACCAGTCCAGGCTCGCGGCCGGCGCTTACGAATACGCCGTGCGCCTCGGCGCGCAGCGGCGCGACGTGCGGCTGAACCCGTCGCAGCAATTCAACGAATGGGACGTGGGCGTGGAGCGCTACATCCGCTTGCCGGGCAAGTCCACCCTCGATGCCAAGCTGGGCGCCCAGGGCGTGGACCAGGCCAGGCTCGCCCACGGCGACGCGCTGCACGAGGCGGGGCGGCAGTTGCTCAAGCTGTGGTTCGACTGGGTCAGGGCAAGCCAGACGGAGGCGCAGTGGCAGGGGCAAGCCGAAGCATTCAAACAGCAACTGGCCATCGTAGCCAAGCGCGTGCAGGCCGGCGATGCGCCGCAGCTCGAAGCCCTGCTGGCCGAGGCGGCCATGTCGCAGGCGCAGGCCGCGCAACTGCAAGCCAAGCTGCGCGCCGAGATCGCCGCCGCCGAATTGGCCGGCCGCTTCCCCGCCGTGCCGCTAACGCAGGCCCCGCCGCTGCCGCTGCCCCAGCCCCTGCCGCAAACCCTGGAACACTGGCGCGAACAAGTGCTGCAGCACAACCATGAACTGGGCCTGGCGCGGGGCGAAACGCAGCGCTGGCAACTGCAGGCGCAGCGCGCCCGCGCCGACCAGACGCCCGACCCGGCGCTGGGCGTGCGCTACGCCAACGAGCGCGGCGGCGAAGAGCGGCTGATCGGCCTCAACCTCACCATCCCGCTGCCGGGGCAGGCGCGCACCGCATCCACGCAAGGCCTACAGGCCCAGGCCGAAGTCGCCGCGCAAAGAGAAGCCGCGGTGCTGGCCCGGCTCAACACCGAAACCGTCAGCGCCTACGCCAGCGCCAATGCCGCTTTCGCAACCTGGAACAAATCCCGCGACGCCGCCGAACGCATGCAGCGCAACGCCGATCTGGCATCGCGCGCCTACCAACTGGGCGAAGCGCACCTATCCGACGTCCTCACGGCCCGGCGCCAGGCGCTGGAATCCGCCCTGGGCGCTGCGCTGGCGCAAATCGACGCCGGCGAAGCGCGCTACCGGCTGATGCTGGACGCCCACCAGTTATGGCCGATCGACGTGGACGAGGAAGACGGGGGGCACGAGCATTATTGAGCCTGATTGGTTATGTATGTTGGGTTAGCGGTTTTATCGCGTAACCCAACAAACCTAATCTTCCACAACGATGTATGGGCAGTGCACACCAGCACCGGCGTTAGGAGCCCGCGTAGGGCGGAAAAGCGTAGCGCCTTCCGCCGCATGGGATGCTCCGCACATCGTTTCGGTGGGGAGCATTCGGCGGATAACGCTACGCTCATCCGCCCTACATTGCACTTATTGCAGCGCGCAGGGTCAGTTCCAACATTCCAACAACCCCTGCCACACTTCAGAGACCGGCGAGACCCGGTTTCAGGGCATCTTCGCCGCTTGGGCAGCCTTCGGCCGCTTCAACCCATGCCGCTCCAGCGCCGTGCTGAAGTCGTCCGCCATCAGGGTGTCGATCAGTGCGTCCCGCGCTGCCTTCTGCTTGGGCGTCCAGTCGCCTTTGAGCGCGACGACATAGCGTATGTCGATCTTGGTGCCGGCGAGCGGTTGAGGGTTATCCGCGGTTCCACCCAGGGGCACGATATCGAAGGTGTTGGTGAAAGATTCCTTGGTGTAGCGACCGATGTGATACAGAATCACTGCCGCGTCCGCGCGACCATATGCCACCGACCATGGCTCGTCGCGATGATGGATGCGCGGTCCGGCAAGCCACTTTTGCGGATCGCCGCTGGCGCCGTTGAAAATTGTGTCGATCAGTTTCTCGGCAGTCCAATCCTTGGGAGGATTTGGATCGGCTTTGGCGATGTTGTAAATCGCGTCGCGGTAGTTTTGGTAGGCGCCGGGCTCCAGATCCGGGTTGGGTGTCACGAGCCTAACCCCGTCCTTGCCCAGATCCCAGACGCTAGCGATCCGTTTCGGGTTGCCGTTTTTCACTACGATCACTTCGCCGCGATCCTGGTAGAGCGGGCGCGACTCCCCGTCGGTGAGCCCCGCCGCCGCGAGCTTGTCGATCACGGCTTTGTTCGCAACCGCCACGCTCGGCCGGCAACGGATGTCCAGGTTATCGAACTGGACCACGCCTTTTCCGATTTGCGGCACGACCACCGGCGGACTGGTGGTGTAGAGCGCGTTGTGCAGCGGATCGTCCTTGAATTTGGCCAGCACGAGCGGCCAAACGTCGCGCAGCGCCATGTGGTAATTGCCCTCGGTGGAAAGCACCAGGTCGCAGCTATCGACCTTGCCGTGCAGGTCGTAGAGCATGTTCGAGGTGGGGTTGTGCAGAGTGGGCGTCGCGACGCCGCCGTCCAGCGGCCACTCCAACATCGGCGGCGCGTCGATGACAGGTTTGCCGGTGATCTTCGGCATCTCGGCATGCGCGGCCGATGCCAGTGCAAAGGCCGCGAACAACAGGGCCACGGTTTTCTTATTCATGTTAACTCCCCCTTAATTTTTGCAATCTTAATTGACCAGGTCCAAGAGTGCCCTGCCATGCAGGAGGGCTTTCCACAGGATCCTAGACTATTCTAGCGCTTCGTCAGCAATTTTTTCGATCAGCGTGAAGCCGCGGCGTTGGTTGCGCGGGATATGCACATCAACCTTTTTCGACATTTCCAATCCGGCTGAAAATGTTCGCGCCAACGCTTGGGTTGCAGGAGTGCCGGTCACCCCGGAATGTATATCCCGCTGTTGCGTATGGCCCGCACCAGTTCCTGCGTTGAATCTTCCAGCAGCTTGATGCCGGCTTCGTAGTCGCCTTTGGCGGCCGCCGCCTCGGCTTCCTTGCGCAGGTCGGCGGCATTGGCGAGGAACTTCTGCGCCATGCCGTCCGTGCCCTTGCCCTCCTCTTGCAGCGTTTTCATCAGCATGAGATGGGCGTCGTTGCGGTCGATTTCGTAGCGGTATTCATCCGCTGTGGTGGCGAAATGCAGCGAGCGCACCAGGGTGTCGCCCTCGCGCATTTTCTCCACCGAGCCCTTGAGTTGGGCATAGCCCTTGTCCAGCGCCGCGCGTGCCTCGTCGAGCTTGTTTGCGGCGTAGAGCTGCTCCGCTTCGCGCGTTGCGCGCTCGATGCCCGCGGCCAGTTCCACCGTTTTGGGATCGGCGTTTTTTTCGCGGATCAGGCGTTGCTGCGCCTGCAACAGGGTTTTCACGCCGTTCAGGCGCGTCTCGAAATCGTGCTTTTTCTTGTCCGCGCCCATTTGCGGCGAAGTAGCGAGGCGCGCGGCGTCGAACAGCGCCTTGGTCGCTGCACTCAGCAGACGCCCGGCTGCGCTGGCGTTACCCGCGCGGTAGGCTTGCTCAGCCTGGCGGTACAGGGCGCGGGCCTCGTCGCGGCGGGCCAGAGCGGCGGGGACGGCGCTGCCTTCGATGCGCCGGGCCGCCGACGATTTTTCGATCAGGAGCCCGACGGACTCCAGTTGTTTGCCCAGTTTGGCGGCGTCCGCGGCAGGTGGCGCTGTTTGTCCCGCTTCCGGGGCGCTTGGTTCTTGCGCATAGACGGCAGCCAGAGGCAAGACAAGCAACAGCGAAGCTACGAGGTAGTGTTTAGCGCGCAATCCGGTTGCTCCTGAAAGTGGCATGTCTGCTCATCTGGATTCAAAATCGCTCTTTCCAACCCGGATCATCCATTAGAGCAAAACACCGTGTAGGAGCGGCGCCAACCCTCTCTCCAACTCTCTCCCACAGGGAGAGAGGGCGATCGCCCCTTCCCCTTCAAGGGGGAGAGCGAAGCGAGGGGGCTTTGGGATGGGGATGGGAGTTGGCCGCGATTTGCGGCCGCATTCGCGCCGGGGCGGCGCTCCTACACGCACGAGCATTCCAATGAATAATCTGGGTTCAATCCGGCCAGCCGCTCTCTCAATCACGGCTTGATCGATCCGGCAGCCGGTCCTTTCCTGGTTGCCACGGTTTTCTTCTGGGTATGGCAGCGGCGGCATTCCGAGATGGGGAAGGCGACCGAACCGTGGCACACCCCGCATTTCTGGCCCGCCATGATAGCCGCCATGCTCATCTGGTTCGCGCCCTTTTGCGGCACGAAGATGGCGGGATGGCAGTTGGTGCAATCGAGTATCAGGGTGTGCTGTCTATGCGGGTAGAGCACGTCGGGCGTGAAGCCTTTTACCTCGAACACGATGTCCATATTCATGGCCATGGCCACGGCATTCGGGTCGTTGCGATCCCACCGCGGGGAGATTTTCTTTTCGTCCAGGGCCTTCACCCAGTCGACCCGGTTTCCGGCCGCCGATTTCGGCAGGTTCTGGAAGGCTTGCGCAGGCGTTTGCAGGTCCTGGATATCCTCGGCACCGGGGTCGTGGTAGCCATCCTCGGCCGGCGGCTGGTTGTACTTGATGGGTTTCAGCAGCCGGTTGAAAGCGTTGGCGCTGGAAACCACGGGTTGCGCACACCATCCCTGCGCTGCAAAGAGAACGACTGCGGCGAGCAGGGTGGAGAAGGACAGGGTTGTGTGAGTTGTTTTCATGTCGTTCTCCTCATTTCTTTGTGGAGGCCGGAGCCGCTTCCGTCAGTTTCGGATCGCCGTTCTTGTTGACCTGGCTGGGCATGCCGGCCCGGCCGGCGTGGCACAGCGCGCAGCGCTCCGTGGCCCAGGCCGTGGTGCCGTTGTGGCAGGCGCCGCAAAACTGGCCGTCGAGTATCTTGGCCATGTCGATCTGGTTGCCGCCCGCCTTCATGGCGAATCCCAAATCCGCGTGGCAAACCTTGCACGCAAAGCGTACGCGGTGGAACCAGTGCGGAAACACAACGGGGCGCATTCCGGCGCCGTCGGAGTAGTTGTTGATCACGATGTCGCCGTATTCGGCCGCGGCAAACTCGACGCGGCCAAACATCATGGCCAGGAAAAGCATGCCGGCCAGGGCGAATTTGCGTGGAACTGCTGTGCCAAATAGCTTCAACATACAGACCTCCCATTGCTCTTGTTGGTTGTGGTGGTGTGCACCTCAAAGCGGATATTTATGTCCGCTTTGATTTTAAATCTAGCAGGTCGGAATGGGGAGGGCAAACATTTTCCAGGCGCGCGGGAATAAAACCGTTCCTCCCCCTGTTTACATAGATGCCCGCATCCGTGGGCGGAGGAGTTCAACCCACCAAAACAAGGAGAACATCATGCTGCACTATCCGTTTCAACGCCTGGGGCTGATTGCCCTGGCCGCTTTCAGCATCGGTTCCGCCCACGCTGCCAGCGGCGCCATCGCCGATGGCTACGGCGACTTCCTGCCGAGTTTCACCTCAGCCCCCATGAACGGCGATCTGGACGTCGTCACCGCAGCTTCCTTCTACGACGCGGCCACCCAGGAATTCACCTTCACCGCCACCATGGCCGACAAGGTGGGCCTGACTCCCGGCGCGCTGTACGTGTGGGGCCTGGACCGCGGCATGGGCACGCAACGCTTTCTGAGCGGCACGCCGTCCATAGGCGCGGGGGTTTTCTTCGACTCCGTGCTGATCCTGCGCCCGAACGGCACCGGCGTGTTCAACGACTTCATCAACAGCACTTCGACCAACCTGGCCGCCGGCAGCGTGAAGGTGAGCAGCCACACCATCACCGGCGAGGATCTGCCCCTGTCCCTGTTCCCCTCCACCGGCTACCAGCCCAGCAACTACACCTGGAACCTGTGGCCGCGGGTGGGGGCGGGCATGAACAGCCAGATCAGCGACTTCGCTCCCAATGCGGCGAACGCTTCCTTCCTGGTCGCCTCCGTGCCGGAGCCCGAGACCTGGGCCATGCTGGGCGTGGGCCTGGCCATGCTGGGCATGCGCTTGAAGGGGCGCCAGCGCAGCAACATCGGCTAAGCCTTGCCGGGGCGGCTTTTGCGGCTGCCCCGCCGCTGCAAATTGGTTAAAGAAATCCCATGCCCTGCCGATACGGTAGCTAGATAGGAGGTGACCATGGACGTAAGCAGCATAGCCAGTTTGGCAACCAGCCTGACGAATTCAAGCGTGAACCAGTCCGTGGGGATAACGGTTCTGAAGAAGGCGCTCGATGTGGAATCCAGCACCGCAGCGGCGCTCATCGATGCCATTCCGGCTGCACCCTCTGCAAATCTTCCGCCCCATCTTGGGCAGAACGTGAACACCACCGCATAGCCGGTACAGCGGCGAGTGCCAGCGCTTTTCAACCGCCCGTTGACCGACCGGCTGCCGCTGCGGAAATTCCTTTCAGCAATGTGATCCTGGGAGAATGACATGTCTCGCTTAGTGTTTGCCGCTTTCATCCTTTTGTCCGCCATTGCCCAACCTGCCCTTGCAGGCGCTCTCGATGTCGCGAAGGCTCAAGCGCACCTTAACGCGGTTGCCGCCGGAGACCTGGCTGCGTTGATGCAGGACTATACCGAAGACGCCTACATGGAATGGGTCGGCGGCCCGCTCGACGGGCGTTATCACGGCAAGGCGGCGATCGGCGCGGTGTGGCAGAAATTCATTGCCGCCAATGCCGGGAAGCCAAGGCCGGCAAAGTTCAGCCAACTGGAATCGTATGCCAACCAGAAAGGCGCTTCTGTGGAGGCATCGGCAGAATATGGGGGCACGCCCTCAGCCAAGGTCCGGCACGTGTTGACCTATCGCGATGGGGACCTGACCACCGAAATCTGGCAGATAGCACCGGCCCTCCAGGTTGCGCCGTGACCCGTCCAGGTCATGCCTGGCTGGCAATCCTTCTGGCTTGCAGCGGGCCGGCGTGGGCCGGAACCCTCGAAGCGTATGTGGCGACACCGACCGGTGTTGCGGTGGCGGATGCCGCAGTCGTGGCCGAGCCCCTTTCCGGCGCTATTCCTGGCAAACGTACCATGGACGCCATCGAACAACGCGACCGCGAACTCAACCCGTACCTCACGATTGTGCAGAAAGACACGGCCATCGAGTTTCCCAACCGCGATCCGTTCAAGCACCACCTCTATTCGTTCTCCCCGGCAAAGACCTTCGAGATCAAGCTCTATGCCGGCAAGCCGGTAAAGCCCATCGTCTTCGATAAATCGGGCGAGGTGGCGCTGGGTTGCAACATCCACGACTGGATGGAGGCCTATGTCCTGGTGGTCGACTCCCCTTATTTCGCCAAGACCGGCAGCAATGGACGCGCCCTCATCGCCAATATCCCGCCGGGGCATTATCGGCTCAGGCTATGGCACCCGCGGCAGAAAAAAGAACTGCCGCTGCGGGAAATCGAGATAGGCGCGGCCACAGCTAAACTTGATGCGGTCATGGACGTTGCGCCACGCATCGTCAAACCAAAACCTCCCCTCGACCACGACCAGTACTAGGCCATGATTTTCCGCTCGCTGCAGCGCCGCATCGTCATCGTCTTCGTCGGCCTGCTGACGCTGGTGATGGCGCTGATACTCGCGCTGGTGACGCACAACAACGGGCGCGTCGTCGATTCCGAGATGGCGCGCGAGCTTTCCGCGGGCACCCATGTGTTCAAGCTGCTGGTCGAGCAAAACCAGCGTCAACTGGAAGTGGCTGCCAAGGTGCTGTCGGCGGACTTCGCCTTCCGCGAGGCTATCGCCACACAGGACCGGGCGACGATACAGACGGTCATACGCAATCACGGCTTGCGCATCGGTGCCCAGGTGATGATGGTGATCAGCCCGGACGGGCAGTTGATCGCCGACACCCAGCACGCCGCGGCAAATCCCAGCCCATTCTTGTATCGGAAGCTGTTGTCGGTTGCCGAGTCGGAAGGCCAGAGCAACGGCTTCAGGCAATTGCAGGATGGCAGGCTGTACCAAATCATTCTGGTCCCGGTGCAAGCCCCCCAACTGATCGCCTGGGTGGCCATCGGTTTCGTGGCGGACGACAAGTGGGCACGCGATCTCTCCGCAATGACCGGCCTTGCGGTCAGCGTGGTGCAGCGCGACGGGGCAAGCGCTGCCGTGCTGGCGTCGTCCCTGGACCGCCGCAAACGCCTCGCCATGCCATTTGCCTTGCCGCATTTGGCGGACAACGTTCCTCAAGCCCTGCAAATCGACGACGAGCCCTACCAGTCGATTCAGCTACCCTTGGACCAACATACCGCGGTGGTGCTGCAGCGCTCGATCGAGCAGGCGGAAGCGCCTTACCGCTCGCTACAAAGTGTGTTGCTGACCATCGTGCTGGCGGGCATCGTCATCTTCGCGCTCGGCAGCGTGATGTTGGCGCGGCGCATCGTGAGACCGGTAAACCAGTTGGCCGCGGCAGCGCGCCGCATCGAGGCGGGCGACTATGCCGAAGCCGTGCCCAGCTTGCCCCCCGACGAAATCGGCCAACTCGCGGCCAGCTTCGATCGCATGCGTGCAAGGGTGGCCAGCCGCGAGCAAAAAATCCTCAAGCTCGCTTACCAAGACACCTTGACCGGGCTTGCCAACCGCACGCGCCTGCTCGAAGCCTTCGAACGTGTGCCCAAGGACGGCCGGGGGGCCATCGCCATACTCAATCTCGACCGCTTCGCGCTGATCAACAGCGCACTCGGGCACCCCGTCGGCGACCGCTTGCTGAGCGAGATAGGCTTGCGTTTCGGCCATCTCCTTTCCAATGCCGACCTGGTCGCGCGGCTGTGGGGCGACGAATTCGCCTTCCTGCTGGTGGGCGTGGACCAGGACGCGGCGACGCGCTTCGCGGAATCCATACTCGCCAACCTGCGCGATCCCATCACCGTGGACGGGCAACGACTCGACGTCGCTGCTAGCCTCGGCGTTGCGCTCTACCCGCAGGATGGCCAGGATGCCGCCACCCTGCTGCGGCGCGCCGAATCTGCCATGGTTGCCGCCAAACGACAGCACAAGAACATCGCTTTCGCAGGCGACATCGGCGACGAGCAGCAGCACGAACAATTGTCGCTCATAGGCGAAATGCGCGAGGCCATGGCCAGGCAGGAGTTCCTGGTCTACTACCAGCCCAAGCTGGACCTCGCGAGCGGCGAAATCCTCGGCGCCGAAGCCCTCATCCGCTGGCGCCATCCGGAACGCGGACTGGTACCGCCGATACGCTTCATACCGTTTGCGGAACAGACCGGATTCATTCGGGAAATCACGCCCTGGCTGCTGGAAAATGTGATCGTGCAAACGGCACAATGGCAAAAGGAAGGGCTCTGCATCGTGCCGTCGATCAACCTCTCGGCGCTGGACCTCCTGGACCCGGGCCTGATCGACCACATCACCCGGCTCATCGACTCGCACCATCTTCCAGCCCAAGGGCTCTGCCTTGAGATCACCGAAAGTGCGTTGATGGAAGACCCCGCGCTAGCCCTGGCACACCTCGGCGAACTGGCAGCGTTAGGGCTCAAGCTTTCGATCGACGACTACGGCGTAGGCCAGGCATCGCTCGCCTACCTCAAGACCCTGCCCGTGCACGAGCTGAAAATCGACCGCACCTTCGTGGACGCAGTCGCGGACTCGCCGAAAAATGCCGCCATCGTGCAATCGACCATTGCACTGTGCCACGCGCTGGGCCTGAGTGTCGTAGCGGAAGGCGTGGAAACGTCAGCCGAGCTCGACTGGCTGGTCGGCAATAACTGCGATACTGCCCAAGGTTATTTCATCGCGCGGCCGATGCCGGCAGATGAGTTGCCAAATTGGATAGCCAGCTACGGCGTAGGGCCAATACTCCGGCGGACTGGATGGTTAGCGACGTAGGATGCGGTGAGGCACGAACCGCATCCTACGGGCTAAACTGGAATGGCCTTAACGACCCATTGCAAAGGAGTGGCGTCGTTTACTGCCAAGTCTGGATTTGCCCCGGTGGCAAGTGCCATGGCCCTGATAGCGGGAAGAACGCGCTCTCTTGCGGGCTCATCAAAAACCCGGGGGAACCCTTCAATTATTTTGTAACCAGTCGACTCAAACAACTCCATTATGGTTGTTCTGGTAAACCAGCGAATATGCGTGCGATCCATCAGCCCCTGATCCTGGTACCTGAACAATCCGCTATTCAGGTTTGCTTGAATGCTCCAGTGTTGGGCATTCGGAATGCAGGCAATGATTTGGGCACCTTGGGCCAGATGTGGTTTGATGCGCAGAAGGAGTGCCCACGGGTCATAGAGGTGTTCCAGGGTGTCCCCAAAAATCCAGCAATCCGATGGAAACAGCTTGAGAAAGTTTTCTTCATCGAAGTTTTCGATATTTCCACAAACTACTTCACTGCAGTATTCCTTTGCGATGTTGGCAAAGCCTGGTTCGATTTCTATCCCGGTGTATTCACATTCCGGATTTGCACCGATGTAAGCTTTCGCCAGCGCGCCGCTACTACATCCTACCTCGACAACTCTCTTGAGGTTCTTGGGCATAATCCTCAGGATGTCCGGATTGTAGTTAAAGTGTACGGGTGTTTGCTTCATCGGCTGATTTCCTTCCATTTGCGGGCTTAGCGTTGCAAGAGCGACGTAGGATGCGGTGAGGCACGAACCGCATCGTTCGCATCATTCGCCGCCCCAATTCACCGGATATATTTCCCCCGCACATATTCGGGAAAGCTGGGATGCGGCCAATCAGCGACACGGCACACTTGCGCCGGGGACATGGGCGAAACGATATTCCGTCAAGGGTCGTTTGGTTCGTTCGGGTTGCCTCCCGCGAGCGATGCGGTTCGTGTCTCACCGCATCCTACGGGCTACATTTTTTCCTGCCACTTCACCACATGCACGTTCGTCAACGTCCGCCCCAAAAACCGCTCCCCTATGGTCTGAAAACGCAGCGGCACGTCGGTGACGTAGAAGTCGTAGCGCGGTGGCGTGCGCGCGGGGTTGGCGAGGTTCATGTCGGTGAGCAGGGCGGCGGTTTGTTCCGCCATGGCTTCGGCGGAATCTACCAGGCGTACGTCGCTCCCGGCGACCTCCTGCAGCAGGGGTTTTAGCAGTGGGTAGTGGGTGCAGCCCAGCACCAGGGTGTCGATGTGCTGCGCCAGCACGGGCTTCAAGTATTCGCGGGCGGTGAGGCGGGTGACTTCGTGGTCCAGCCAGCCTTCTTCCACCAGCGGCACGAACAGCGGGCAGGCCTGGGAAAAGATGCGCACGTCCGGCTCGTACTGGTGGATGGCACGGGCGTAGGCGTTGCTGTTGACGGTGGTGGGGGTGCCGATGACGCCGACGCATTTGGCCTGGGTGCGGGCAATGGCGGCGAGCGCGCCGGCGTCGATGACGTCCAGCACCGGCACCGGCGAGAGGTCCTTGACCACGCCCGATGCCACCGCCGCCATGGTGTTGCAGGCGACGATGAGGAGCTTGACGTCTTTTTCCAGCAGGAATTCGGCGATCTGCGTGGTGTAGTGGGCGATGGTTTCGACCGACTTGACGCCGTAGGGCACGCGCGCGGTGTCGCCGAAATACACGATGTTTTCGAACGGCAGGCGCTCCATCAGGGCGCGCACCACGGTGAGGCCGCCGACGCCGGAGTCGAATACGCCGATGGCGCGGGAGGGGTCGCTGGTCATGGTTGGGTTGCCGGCAAAAGCGCCCATTTTACCTGAGTAACAGGCCAAGTGGACTTTGTCCCCTTGGAACCCATCCTGGGCGCGTCGTGGGCATGGAATTATCTAGGCGGGCTGCTAGCAAGAAGCCCTGAAATAAAAGGTATTGAGACAACCCCGTCATTCCCGCTTTCGGGGGAATGACGGGCGGGCCAAAGCCACCCGCAACTTGCGGCAAGCTTGCCACACCCCATTTCGCCGGTACCCCCCCATTATCATGCCCCTATGAACGATGTAGCGCGTACCTTGTTTCTGGTGTGTTACGACGTCAGCAGCCCGAAGCGACTCTACCAGGTGCATAAATATCTTCTCGGCTACAAAGTGGGCGGCCAGAAGTCGTTCTACGAGTGCTGGCTAACGCCGGCCGAACTGCGCGAGCTTCGGCAGACGCTTGAGAAACTGATCGACCCCGTCGAAGACCGTGCCCACATTTTACAGCTTGATCCACGCATGAAGTGTGACGGACTTGGGCTGGCGACACAGCCGGTAACAGATGTTTTCATAATCGTTTGATGCGCACAGGAGAGGACGATGACCAGCCTTTACGTTGATCGGAGAGGCGTGACGCTGAAGGCGGACGGCGAGGCGCTGGTATTTTACGAAAACGGTGAGCGCGTCGGCACTGTGCCGTTGGCGCCGCTGTCGCGCGTTTTTCTGCGCGGGGATGTGACTCTCTCGTCTTCCCTGCTCGGCAAACTGGGTGAGCGCGGCATCGGCGTGGTTGTGCTCTCTGGTCGAAAAGCCGAGCCGACGATGCTGCTTGGCCGTCCGCACAACGATGCGGCGCGGCGGGTGGCACAATACCGGCTGTCGCTGGATGCAAACTTTTGCTTACGTTTCTCACGCGCCATCGTCGAGGCCAAGCTAATGGCGCAGGCTGCCTTTCTGGCCGAACGGCGAGATGTCGAGTTGCAGCCCCGCTATCTGCTGACGCTCTCGCTGCGGCGACTGGACGGTGCCATTGCAGCGGTGGACGCGCAAGCATCGGCCGCTTCGCTACGCGGGCTGGAAGGTGCGGGAGCCGCTGCGTATTTCGAAGGTTTCCGCGATCTGTTGCCGGAGCGCCTGAAGTTCCACAGCCGCAATCGGCGGCCACCGAAAGATCCGGTCAACGCGGTGCTGTCGCTCGGCTACACGCTGCTGCATGCCGAAGCCGTGCTGGCTCTGTACGGCGCGGGACTCGATCCGTTCATCGGTTTCTATCACGCCATGGATTTCGGCCGCGAGTCGCTGGCATGCGATGTGGTGGAGCCGCTGCGGGTGGAAGTGGATCGTCACGCGTTGATGCTGTTTCGGACGGAAAAACTGCGCGTGGATGATTTTTCGCAAACCGATGGCGCATGCCTGCTGGGCAAGGCCGGCCGCACACGTTTCTACGCAGAGTGGGAACCGGTCGCCGAGCGGCTGCGCAAGCAGCTCGGCGAGAGTGTCGCCGATGTCGCAACGGCCATCGGGCAGATGGGCGCGGTTGATGCGCCCGCTTCATTAGGCGATGACGTGGATGCCTTCCAGGCATGAGCACACGCGCTTTCGTGATTGGCTATGACATTGCCCAGCCGCGCCGTCTGCAACTGGTGCATCGGGCGATGTGCAAATACGCTGCGCCCCTGGAATACAGCGTCTTCATCCTGGTGGGCAGCGAGGAAGACAAGGATCGCTGTCTTGCGAATATGGCCAACCTGATAGATGTTCGCGAAGACGATGTACGCTGCTATCCGCTGCCGGTGCGCGGCTTCCAGTGCCGCATTGGGCGAACCAGTCTGCCGGAGGGAATTCAATGGACAGGGCTGCCGGCGGCGATTGCGTAGCCAATGGCAAGCTTGCCGCATTGGACTGGCTTGCCCGGCGCCGATATTATGCCAATATGGTTCAAAACGATAACATGCAGAAGCAGGGGATTACCTGGTTCGTCTCGCGCCACACCGGCGCAATCGAATGGGCAAGACGGCAAGGCCTCGCGGTTGACCGCTGGGTGACGCATCTGGCTGCTGGCGACGTTACAGCCGGCGACACCGTCATCGGCTCGCTGCCTGTGAATCTGGCCGCAGCCGTGTGCAAGTGCGGAGCCCGCTATCTTCATTTGTCACTTGAGGTGCCGGAAGCGTGGCGCGGGCGAGAGTTGACGGCCAACGAGCTGTTGGAGATTGCAGCGTGCCTCGATGCCTACCGCATCGTGCGAGTGGAAAGCGATTTCACACACCACACACAATGATTTTAGGGGGGCGCATGAACTACGATACACACCTTTGCCTGATTTCAGCGCAAGCCACTCCAAACCTGCTGCCTGCCCTGGACGAGCACTGGCGACCCCGCCGCGTGGTGCTCGCAACGAGCTCTGACATGGCTGGCCGTGCGGATTATCTGGAGCCCATCCTCAAGCGGCACGGAATTGCGACTGAAAGGCTGCCCATAGCCGACGCCTACGATTACTTCGGGCTTTACGACACTTTCTTCAACTTTCTGGACGGGCGGTCGGGCCAGATTGCCTTGAATGTGACCGGTGGCACAAAGATCATGGCGATGGCGGCGCAGGAAGCCTTTCGCGATGCACAGAAGCCGGTGTTCTACGTCAATGCGGAAACCGACGAGGTTCTGGTGCTTGGTGATCGCACGCGCAGCGTGTCTCTGTCTGGCAAAACAAAACTTTCCGAATTTCTGGAGGCGCACGGTTACACGGTTGTGGACAAGCCAGCCAAGCCGGCCATTACTCGCGAGCAGTCCGACCTCACGCTACGTATCGTTGACGGAGTAGAGAAGTTCGGCCCGTCACTCGGCCAGATGAACTTCATCGCTGCCGAAGCCAAGGGTTCGCTGGTCGGCAAGCTGGATGAACACCAGCTCGATTCAATCCTTCTCAATGAGGTGATCGGTCTGTTTGTGGAGGGTAAGCATGCCCGGCGTGAAAGGAATGTCCTCCGCTTCACTTCCGAAGAATCACGCCGCTTTGTTGGGGGTGCCTGGCTGGAACAGCATGTTTTCAAGGCACTAGCCGATCTGGCGGGTCCACGGAATTTCGCCGACTACGGCATGAACATCAAGGTCGCGGCATCGAACGGCACTACCGTGAACGAGATCGACGGCGCATTCCTGTATCGGAACACGCTTCATCTCATCGAATGCAAGGCCGCCAATCTTGCAAACATGGGAAACTCCGGCGACGACAAGGGGACAGAAGCAATCTACAAGCTGGAAACCCTGCTAAAAATGGGTGGGCTGCGCACGCGCGGCATGCTTATCGACTATCGTGGGATGCTCTCCGGCTCAAGCGGCAAAGGCGACAGAAAGCGGGTCGATGCCAATATGGCACGCGCCAAGGCAGCGGGTATCCGCATCGTATCCGCCAATGCCATCAAATCGCTCAAGAACGAAATCACGCAGTGGATCGCATAATGCGAAGCCCGGCTGAATACCCACGACGTATTCTTGTTGCAGTCACTGGCCTCTCCCCCCAGATCGTCACAGAAACGCTGTACGCCCTTGCCGTTGCCTCATCGCACCCGTTCGTGCCGACGGAAATTCATCTGATAACAACTCGGGGAGGTGCTGAAAAGGCGCGTCTTGGCTTGTTGTCGGATGAACCGGGCTGGTTCTTCCGCTTGTGCCAGGACTATGCGCTGCCTGCAATCCGCTTTAGCACTGAAACCATCCATGTCCTCAAGGATGATTCCGGAAACCCAATGGAAGACATCCGATCCCCCGCGGACAACCGCTGCGCGGCGGATGGCATTACCGGACTTATCCGCGAGTTCACTGCCGATCCCGAGTCTGCACTGCACGTTTCCATCGCGGGCGGGCGCAAGACCATGGGATTCTTTCTTGGCTATGCGCTATCGCTGTATGGACGCCCCCAGGACAAGCTCTCGCACGTATTGGTCTCGGACCCCTACGAAGCTAGCATCGGCTTCTACTATCCAACGCCGACCAGCCGGGTTCTCGAACTGCCTGACGGCAGACTGGCCGACACGTCGCAGGCGATTGTCACACTGGCCGAGATCCCGTTTGTCAGCCTGCGGCACGGACTGCCTGAAGCCCTGCTCACCGGCCGTTCCACCTACAACGACACCGTTGAAGCAGCACGCAGTGCACTCGGCCCGGCAGAACTTCTCATTGATCTGGAGACGCGCCAGATTCGTGCTGCTGGCAAAGTGTTTTCTATGCCGCCAGCCGAATTGGCACTCCTGAGTGTTTTTGCTCGCCGTGCGCTTGCTCAGGAACCATCGTTGCCCGCCCCCAACAAGGATTCGCCGGATTTGGACTGGGCGGAACGCTATCTGGCTGAGTTGCGGCGAATTGCTGGTTCGATGGGCGATCTGGACGCGACTGAACGTGCACTTCGCAAAGGCATGGATGGCAGCTATTTCTCCGCACACCTCTCGAAACTACGGAAAATCGTCAAGCGGGAACTCGGCCCCGCCGCCGATCCCTACTTGATTAGCGATGGCGAGACTCGTCCGCGCCGCTACCGCCTGAATCTGCCTCCTGCCGCACTGCACTATGTGAGCGTCGACGCGGCAACGGCAAGCTTGCCGTTGTTGCCATTGTAAAATATCGGCTTTATGCTTCGGTTAACGTCAAATCACACAAATAACATGAATCTCACCGAACAATCCTCACGCATCGCCCTTGCCGCCTTTCTCCACGACCTCGGTAAACTCGCCGAGCGCGCGGGCATCGAAATTAGCCGCGACATGCTGGAAAGCAACCAGCAGCTATATTGCCCCCATCACAAGGAATTTACAGATGCGCGAGGCTGGTTCAGCCACCTGCATGCCGCATACACAGGCATCGCATGGGACGCGCTCGAAGCCACCGGTCACTTTCCTGACCTGAGGCACGGCTGCCCACCTTTTTCCACGGGCGACGACGGCAATGCGACAGACTCCGCCGTCAATGCCGCCAGTGCACACCATCGGCCCGACACCTTTCTGCAATGGATTGTCGCCACTGCCGACCGCGTCGCCTCCGGCTTCGAGCGCGACAAATTCGACAGCGAGTACAACAACAAAAAGGAACGCGACAACCACTACTGCGCCCGTCTATTGACACTGTTCGAGCAGATCGGCAAGGCGGAAATCAAGGAAGGTGAACTCGCCTGGCGCTATCCCCTCAAGCCGCTGGCGCCGGAAAACATCTTTCCCCAACTCGCCAATGCCTGCACGCCAAGCGACAACGCCACAGCCAAGGCCGAATACCATGCGCTGTGGGAAGCGCTGATCGAAGGCATCAAGCTCATTCCGAAATCGCACGTTGCTAATCTGCCGCTCTGGCTCGATCACTTCGACAGTTTATGGCTTACGATGACGCACGCCATTCCCGCCGCCACCGCCTTCGGCGTCAAGCCCGAGGTCTCGCTCTACGACCACAGCAAGGCCGCCGCAGCGCTTGCTACCGCGCTCTGGCGCTGGCATCACGAAACCGGGAGCACTGGGCCAGAGGCCGCGCAAGAACTACGCGAGCGCAACGAAGATTGGGGTATTGAAAAATTCCTGCTCGTACAGGGCGATTTTTTCGGCATTCAGGACTTCATCTTCGCCGAAGGCGGTGCGACGCAAAAACACGCCCACAAACTGCTGCGTGGTCGCTCTTTCCAGGTTTCGCTGCTTGCCGAATGCGCCGCCTTGAAACTTCTTGAAGCGCTTGAACTTCCCCCGACCTCGCAGATCATCAACGCTGCCGGCAAGTTCCTTATCGTCGCGCCCAACACCGAACCGGCGCGCGCCGCCGTCGCCCGATGCCGGAAAGAACTCAACGCCTGGTGCCTCGAACACACCTATGGCGAAATCGGCGTCGGCATCGCGACGACCGCAGCGAGTTGCAATGACTTCACCGCCGGGCATTTTGGCGAATTGACCAAGCGGCTCTTCGCCGCGCTCGATGCCGCCAAACACCAGCGTTTCGACCTCTGCGACAGCAATGCAACGGCCGCCTTTGATGGTTTTCTCGATGGCTTCGACAATACGCTCGGCGTCTGCGCCATCAACGGCAGGCATCCCGCCAACCCGAAAGCCTCCACCCAGCGCGGCTACCCTCTGTCGCGCCTGGCCGACGACCAGATTCGCATCGGCGAAGCGCTGACCAAACACGCGCGATTGCTTGTCGCCAAGGAAGCCGACACCCTGCCAGTGCTTGGACTCGATTACTTCGGTTTCCGCCTCGCCTTCGTCCCCGAAGCCGAGGCTTCCGGCAAGTACGGGGAACTGGCGCGTAGCGGCAACCTGCGGCGTGTTTGGGATTTCGACGCCCCGGATGCCGATGGCACACTCTGGCGCGGCTATGCGCGGCGCTTCGTCAACAGCTACATACCGCGCTTCGATGCCAATGACGAGCAACTCGTCGACAAATACGGCAAATGGGAAAGCGAAGTGGAATTCGACCGCACGCACCCGATCAAGACACTGCACCACATCGCCTGTGAAGACCGCCAACTGCGCGAAAACGGCGGCTGGAAAGGCGAAATTGGCCTGGTCACGCTCAAGGGCGACATCGACAATCTGGGCAGCATCTTCCAGCAAGGCCTGGAGAAACCGACCTTCGCCAAGATGGCCTCGTTGTCGCGCCAGGTCAACGCCTTCTTCTCGCTCTGGCTGCCCTGGTTCTGCGAGCACGGCAAGGACGCGAACGGCGTCACCCGCTACCGCAACACCTACACTGTGTTTGCCGGTGGCGACGATTTCTTTCTCATCGGCCCGTGGGATTCGACACTCTCCCTCGCCACCGTGCTGCGCGAGAAATTCGCCGCCTATGTCGTCAACGAAACCATCACCTTCTCTGCCGGCCTCGTCATGACACAGCCGAAAATGCCGGTACGCCAGCTTGCCCGTAGCGCCGAACATGCACTTGATGCCGCGAAGTCCTTCGAGAAAGACGGCAAGAAGAAAAATGCCGTCACGCTTTGGAGTCAAAGTGTTGGCTGGGCCGACTGGCAAGCGCTGATGGGCAAACGCCGCGCTGCGCTGGAAGACCTGATGGCACGTTCCGGCAGTCACGGCGCCGAATTCTCGACCGGCCTCACTTACTCGCTGCTCCAACTCGCCGACCGCTCGGAAAGCAAGCGGCCAGAAGACGCTATTTGGCGTTCACAACTCCACTATCGCCTCGCCCGCTTCTTCCGCGACCGTGTGAAGGGCGACGACAATGCTCGCGAACGGCGAGAAAAGCTGCTGGCCGACGCCATCGGCGAAATCGGCGGCGCGCTCGGCACCTACAAGGGTGCATACCGCCTGCCATTGTCGGTTCTGCTTTACCGGCAGCGCGATTGAGCGCGGCAAGCTTGCCGGAGAAGACAATAAGGCGACTATGCCGCAGAATTTTCACATGGAGGCATGACGAGAATGAACAACACGCACACACAACGCCCCTCTGGACAGGGCTTTTCACGCCCCATTGCGACGCTCGCAGTCTCGGACCAGATGAAGGCCCTTGCCGACAAGATCGAGTTCGGCGCCAAGCAGCTTTTGCCCGACCTTTTCGACAATCTTGCGAATGAAATCGCCAAAGAACTGAGCAAGCAACCAAAAGACGAATGCAACAAGACGTCCCAGATTCGGCGGTTCTACGATGAACTCGTCGGCTGGGAGCAAAAGCTCACCGACAACAAAGCGTTTGAGGACAACGAAGCTTTCTTCCGCATGTTAAAGGCGAAGGTCGCCTACGCATTCGGTAGAGGGCGGGACGAAAAGAAAGGAAAAGTCGGGCTGGTCGACGACAACTTCCGGCACTGGTTCTGCGAGTGCGTAGACAAAACCAATTCGGCCGAAGGTTTGAAGCACTTCCGCCTTCACTTCGAAGCCGTGATTGGCTTCCTCAAGGCGCTGCGGGGCTGACATGCCGACCGTGCTGCGTCTTCTCGGCTGGCGGTTCCACTTCTATTCGGACGAAGGTTCCGAGCCGCCGCACATTCACGTTGATACCGGCGACGGCGAATGCAAATTCTGGCTCGCGCCTGTTCGGCTGGGGCGTAGCGAAGGCGTCAAACCGGTCGAACTGAGACGCATCGAAGCGGTGGTTATCGACCGCGAAATCTTTTTTCTGGAGAAATGGCATGAATACTTCCCCCGATGAACTCGATTACCGCGCCGTACGTGCCTGGGTGACCGGCCGGATGGTTTTTGTGGAACTGACCGATGGCCGTCAGATCGGCTTTCCCGCCGACCGTTTTCGGCGGCTGCACGACGCCAGCGACGAACAGATCGCCACCGTTAGCTTGCGGGTTTCCGGCGCTGCCCTGCGCTGGGAAGACATCGACGAGGACATCACCGTGCGCGGCATCGTCGAAGGCCGCTTCCAGCTTCCTCTGCCGACTGATCGCATTGCCGCCTGACCGAAAGGACTATCCATGCAACTCACCCAAATCAAGCAACTGACCGGCACCCTCATTCTCAAGACCGGCCTGCACATCGGTGCCGGCGACACCGAAATGCGCATTGGCGGGACCGACAACCCGGTGGTCAAAAACCCGCTCGACGGCCAGCCTTATATCCCCGGTTCGTCGCTCAAGGGCAAGATACGCTCGCTGCTCGAATGGCAGCTTGGTTTGGTCACCGCTGCCAACGGCAAGCCGTTCTCGTTTCAGCACATCAAGGACGGAAGAACCGATACACCCGCCGCCGACCTGATCAGGTTGTTTGGTGGCGCGCCCGGCGGAGAAGTGGACAAGCTCGTCAAGGAAATTGGCCCAACTCGACTGGCCTTCTGGGACTGCCCCCTGAACGCCGATTGGCTTGGAAAAGTGCGGGCGCGCAACCTGCTCGCCACCGAAGCCAAAAGCGAAAACTCGATCAACCGCATCGCCGGTGTGGCCGACAATCCCCGTTTCACCGAGCGCGTCATCGCCGGCGCCGAATTTGACTTCCGGCTTTCGCTCAAGATCATCGACGGCGAAGACCTGATCGCCATGTTGCTGCAAGGCTTGAAGCTGCTCGAAGCCGACAGCCTGGGCGGTTCCGGCTCACGCGGTTACGGCAAGGTCGCCTTGGCCAACCTCGCACTCGACGGAGAATCCGTGCAGGCGCGCTTCGACGCCATTCAACCCTTCGCCGTCGCCGCATAAACAATGGGCCACGTTCTCCACCGAGCCACGCTGGCGCTGCATACGCCGCTTGGTACGCCGCTGGCCGGTGACACGCTGTTCGGCCAGCTTTGCTGGGCGCTACGCGAAGCCCAAGGCGAAGCCGTACTCACCCGCCAACTCGAAGGCTACACCGAAGGCCAGCCGTGGCTGGTCGTCTCCGACGGTTTTCCCGCCGGCCATTTGCCCAAGCCTACATTGCCGCAGCACTTCGAGCCGCAGGCCGACGCGACCAAGCGCAAGGAGGCCAAGAAAAGGCGCTGGATTCCAACCGCAGGGACGGGGCAGCCGCTGCAAGCCCTGCTTGCCAGCGCCGTGGGTGACGCCACCGCCTACGGCAAAGCGCCACTTCGCGATGTCCAGCCGCACAACACGCTCAACCGCCTGACCGGCACCACCGGTGAAGGCGAGTTTGCGCCCTACACCATGCCGCAGACCTTTTACGCACAGGGGCAGCGCATCGACGTCTACCTCGTGCTCGACGATGACCGTGTGTCGGCGGATAAAATCCAGCACTTGCTCGTTGCCATCGGCGCCAGCGGCTTTGGTCGCGACGCCAGCATCGGCCTGGGCAAATTCTCGGTCGAGCAGTTCGAACCGGTATCGTTCGCCGCGTCCGCCAAAGCCAACGCCTTCTGGTCTCTCGCTCCCTGTGCGCCGCAAGGCCAAGGGTTCGACGGCACGCAAAGCTATTGGCGCGTCCTCACCCGCTTTGGCCGTCACGGCAACGCTCACGCGCTCGCCGGCAACCCCTTCAAGACACCCGTTCTCATGGCTGCCACCGGCGCCGTGTTCGTGCCGGAGGGCGAGTACGGCCCACGCCAATTTATCGGGCAAGGTCTGGGAGGCGGAGGACGGCTATCCAAAGCCGAACCCGCCACCGTGCATCAGGGCTATGCGCCGGTGCTGTCGATTGCCATGGAGCCGACGCAATCATGAGCCATCGCCCCATTTCGATTTCCATACTCTCGCCAGTCCACATCGGCTGCGACGAAGTTTACGAGCCGAGCAACTTCGTTATCCACGACAGCCTGTTGCACTCGCTCGACCCTGCCGACCTGGCGGGAGCGCTAAGCGACAAGGAGCGCAAGCAACTCGCCACACTGGTCGACGGGCGCGAGCCTATCGGCGCCCTGCAACGTTTCTTTCGTGACAACGCCGAGCGCTTTGCCGGGCTTGCCCGACACCAGGTGGCTGTCGCCGGGGATATTGTCCGCGAATACGAGAAGAGCGCCGGCAAGCCCACGCAACGCGGCCCCACCGGTGAAGCCACCTACAACGTCTTCCCCATTGCCCGCACCGCCTACCGGCCGTTCGACAACACCCCCTATCTGCCCGGTAGCTCGCTCAAGGGCAGCATCCGCACTGCGTGGCTGAACCAGCTTAACCATGGCGCAGAATTACCCCAGGCAGAGAAGAGTAGCAAGAACAAAAATGCTGCTTTACAACAACGCCTGCTCGGTTACACCGCCGGCAAGTTCGAGAACGACCCATTCCGCCATATCCACCTTGCCGACGCGCACCCTGAAGAAGACGCCACGCCGCCGCCGACTAGGGTGCTCTACGCCATCAGCAAGAAAAAGCGCCTGCCTCGCGATGGCGAACGCACCCCGCAGGAACTCAAGGTTTTTCTTGAAACCATTCCCGACGCAATCCCGACCGCCTTTTATGGCGAACTCCGGTTCACCGGAAAGATTGAGTGGAACGCCCTGTGCGACGCCTGCAACGGTTTCTACAAACCGCAACTCGAAGCCGAACTTGACCATGCCGTGCTGGGCGGCTTGCTTGACGCCGAATGGAAGCGCCTGATCACCGGGCTGCTTGGCAACGAACTGCACGATTTGATTGATGCGAAGCAAGGCTTTTTGCTGCGTATCGGCAGACACTCCGGGGCGGAATCGGTCACTCTCGATGGCCTGCGCGACATCAAGATACTTGGCCCCCGCGTCGATGGAAAACAAACTTTCGACTTCCGCCCCAACACCACCGAAAAGCGCTTCGCCAGCCTCACCAAAGCCGGCGCCGACGGCCTCTTGCCGTTCGGCTGGATATGGGTCGATGCCAGCGATGACGCGCATCGCTATCTCTCCGATGCGCTGCGTCAGAAGCTGGCCGCCCGTAGCGGCGCACTGCGCGAGGCACATCGGGACCGGCTGTTTCGTCTGGAAGAATATCAAGCGCAACACGCAGCTGCGGCTGCCGAAGCGGCACGGCAAAAGCAGGCGGATGAAGCCGCTGCCCGCGCCGAAAGCGAAGCTCAGGAAGCCCGTGCAACGGCACTTGCCGCGATGGCCCCGAACCTCCGTCGCATCGAGGAGTTCAAAGCGGTCTTCGCTGCCCGTGCCGAACAGTTGCGCGGAGGGAAAGACAACCCCAACACGGCATTCCACGCGAACGCGCGAGACCTGGCGCGGGATGCTGCCGGCTGGAGCGAAGAAGAAAGGCGCGCGGCTGCCGATGCAATCGAAGAATGGTTGCCCCGTGTCGTCAAGGTCGACCTCAAGGATGAACGCAAGAAACTCAAACTTTCTGCCCTGCGCGCCCCGTGATCCCCGCCACTTTTCCCCTCGCCCGCTACCGTTTCGAGTTTCAGGTAACGCGCCCCATCCGTCTGCCCGACTACGCCGGCTCGATGCTGCGCGGCGCATTTGGCCATGCCCTGAGGCAACTCGCCTGCATGACAAGGCAGAAGGAATGTGCCGATTGCCCGCTCATCAGCACTTGCCCCTATCCGGCTATCTTCGCCCCGCCGCCACCGGCCACTCACACCCTGCAAAAATTCTCGCAGATACCCGTGCCGTACGTCATCGAACCGCCGGCATGGGGCGCAAGGCAACTCGGTGAAGGCGATTCGTTGGTCTTTCACTTCGTTCTCATCGGCCGGGCGCTGAAAGAGCTGCCGCTCGTCATTCTTGCCTGGCGCCGCGCCTTTGCCCGCGGCGTGGGAACAGGTGACGGCACCGCGGAACTCGTCCGGGTCGACCATTCCAGCGAAGCAGGTGTGAACGGCGATACCGAAATCCACCGCCCGGACACCGGCGCCCTGATCCCGCATGCGCAGGAAATTCGACTCCACACGGACCGCGACACAGATACGACCCGCATCAGCCTTGAATTCACCACCCCCCTGCGCCTGCAACGCAACGGCCACGCCCTGCCGCCAGAAAAGCTCGATGCCCGTACCCTGCTCATGGCGCTGGCGCGACGCGCCAACCTGCTCGCCGAATTCCACGCCCACGGCCCGTTGATCGACGATTTTTCCGCGCTGACCAAAGCCTGCGATGGGATTCGCGACACCCGGCAGCTCGTCTGGCGCGACTGGACGCGCTATTCCTCCCGGCAACATCAGGCAATGGCCCTGGGCGGCGTCGTCGGCACCTGGACGCTCGAAGGCGACCTTGCGCCGTTCGCCCCATATCTGCACCTGGGAAAATGGCTGCACGTCGGCAAGGAAGCCGCTTTTGGACTCGGCGCCTATGCCACGGCCAACCCGCCTGGCGAACACATCTCAGGCGATCAGGTGAAAAACCGCGAAAGCCTTGTTCAACCCGTTGAAGGAGAAATCAAAATAGCCTAAGTGCAGTCAGCAAGAAGCCCTGAAATCAAAGGGATTGAGACTCGCCCCGCAGGCCGGTGCAGTTGCCCCGCAGGCGTCAGCAAGAAGCCCTGAAATCAAAGGGATTGAGACGCTCACAGCACCGCGCACAGCACCGCTCACAGGTCAGCAAGAAGCCCTGAAATCAAAGGGATTGAGACACCAAAATGGTGTTACCCAGCGGACCATTGTCGTCAGCAAGAAGCCCTGAAATCAAAGGGATTGAGACCGGCGCTTGTCCACAAATACGGCGCGGCTGTCCGTCAGCAAGAAGCCCTGAAATCAAAGGGATTGAGACGTGTCCGCAGAGCACGGTGGTGTCGGATTAATCGGGGTCAGCAAGAAGCCCTGAAATCAAAGGGATTGAGACCTGGACAAGAGTCGCTCTTTTGCAAATTCTGCTGTCAGCAAGAAGCCCTGAAATCAAAGGGATTGAGACGCCATGTCGGCGATCTGTGTGGCGTAGAAAGAGCGCTGTCAGCAAGAAGCCCTGAAATCAAAGGGATTGAGACAAACCCATCGATTCCCGCTTTCGCAGGAATGACGGGCCGGCAAAAGTTCTGAAATCAGCCGCCCCACCGCAACTCACGGCAAGCTTGCCGCACCCCATTTCGCCGGCACCTCTCGATTATCATTCCCCTATGAACGACACCAGCAACCCGGAGCGACTCTACCGGGCGCACATTTTCCAGCTCGATCCACGCATGAAATGCGATGGACTGGGGCTGGCGACGCAACCGCTAGTGGAAGTGTCGAAGGAAGTGAGTGTGACTGACATGAGGAGCGAACCATGACCAGGATTGCACGTATTGCTGTTCTGACGCTGGGGCTGAGCCTGCTAGTGCCGGTAACCGGCCGCGCTGACTGCAACGATTTCACGGGACAAGTGGCTGGGGCGGTGGGGAATGGGCTTGTCTATGGCTTATTGGGGCGGTTCGCGGGGTTGAACGTGGATAACGCCAAGGCACTGGGCGGTACGGTCTCGATACTGAGCTACGCCCAACGACAATCCGACTGCGCACGTCAAGTGCAGATGGATGCGCTGCGCCGGGATTATGAATACCGGCGCCAAGCCGCGTATGAGGCGCAACGCCAGGCCGAATTCGAGCGTAACAACCGGTGCATCGCCAGGACCTATGAAATCAATGGCCAGTTGGTGTCGGACACACGGGAATGCATGCACGTACAGGAGGGGCAGCCGTACCAGGGTCGGAGCCAGGGTTACAGAGGTTATAGACCGGGCTACGCCAATCATTAATCAGGAGGTGGCAATGGGGAATGAAGGTAAATTCGAACGTGCTATTGGCCTCATCGCAAATATCGCGATCGTGGTGCTTGCTGTCATGGGAATTGTGCGTTGGGTGAAGTTCCGCGCAAAATCTCGTGCCAGAAACACCATCAATACCGGAGTGAAATAGCGTGGCGATTTACGAGCACGGTACTCCCGGCAACGAGCCGTCCACCTTTTGGCAGCACATACGGGCGGCTACCAGAGGATTGTTGAAGCTTTTTGTCATTTTGGCGCTGGTGCTTGTCGTCGGTTGGATACTGTTGCGTGTGGTCGGGCTGACGTGGGCTGTTCATACCACCAAGACCTGGGTTACTGATCGCGTCGGTTTGTCCGATGCCATCTCGGGACCAATGATATGGTTATTTGGCATCCTGATGGTCGCCTTTGGGTTACGCGCCTTCTGGTATTTGTTCGTTGGTTACCAAGTCAGTCGCGCCATTGTTCCAGCCGTCATTTTTGCGGCAATCTGGCTTGCAGGAAACATCTATGGCGACCATAACCACCCGCAACTGATTGAGTTTAAGTCGCCGGAAGACATCGTGTTCTTTGGTCGCAAAGGGGAGCCGCGCGTCTGGTATGCCCAGCCCCAGGGAAAACCCTGCGTCGAACTATTCGATGCGCGGGGTTTCGACCCCTATACGGGCGAAGCGCTCCAACCCATTACCCCGGCCATTGCTCGTCTATGGAGAGATTGCCGTAAGCAACATACCGCTGCATCGGTCGCCTCTGGACAAAGCGTCAATAGGAAAGCCAAGGCACAGCGCTATCCCCGCATCAGTTTCCCCCAATTCGTTGTCGAGATAGTGGGTGTGGAGCGCTCGGGTAGCCAGGTCAATGTTTCGTTGCGGCTGACCAATTCACATAGCGGCAAGACGATCGTTTTATCGACGCTGGGCAATGAGGTGTGCAACAACGTCGAACTGCGCGATAACGTCGGCAAAGCTTACGCTTGCGTGGAAGGCGGTTTGGGCCAAATGCAGTTTGGTGGAGGTGTTACGTTGTCGCCGAACGGAAAAGCTGTAGTAACGCTAGAGTTTGCCTCCAAGGACGCCGCCCCTCACGCTGCCGGCGCATTGCGGCTATCGTTGCCCATCGTGGTTTCAGGTTTTTCTTATGGCGTGATCCATGGAGTATGGAATGACTATGCACAGACTATTCCTGCGCCAGAAGCATCGTACAGAGTCGTTCTGGAAATTTGAGCGCTTGAAAGCGTGTTTCAAGAATATTGCTATGCGGTTGGTCTTGTTCGTACTGCCGCGGCTTGAGGAACGGCTTGATCCATGCGGCGATGGCGTCGATCCATGCGCGCTCCATGCCGAGGTAGCCGTGGACGGGCGACGGTTTGCACCGGTCGTCCGGGCTGGCGCGGCCCTTGACGGCGAGCTGCGCCGCCCGTGGGGAATGTTCGAGGCGGGCGAGGAAGGCGGCCGTTTCCGCGTCGTCGCGTTCGGCGCACAGGTCGCTCGCCTTGCGCACCACCAGCGCCGGCACGCGCACCTCATTCAGGCGCGCGGCGAAGGGTCCCGCCTCCGGCGCGCCGGCCGGGAACACGATGCCGTCCGGGCCGCCCTGCTGCAAACCAACCGCGGCGTTGAGCACGGAGACAGCGCCGCTGCCGACGCCCGCCAGCCACAGCGGAAGGTGCGACGAGCGGCGCAGGTAGGCGATGACGGCGGCGATATCGGCGGCATGTTCCAGGCTTTCGCGATAGTCGCCGAGGGCGCCGGTCTGCTTGTCCGAGGGCAGGTCGACGATGGCGACGCGGAATCCGGCGTCTACGAACAAGGGCGCCGAGCGCACCAGCAGGCTAGGCCCGCCCCAGACGACGGAGCCGTCTCGCTGGATGCCGAGTGGGCGTTCGCCCCCGGCAAACAGCACCACGGTGGCGAGCGCTCGCTCCGGCGTGGCGACCAGTATGCGCTGGGTGACGCCGGGGCGGGAGGGAACGTCGGCCACGACGATCTGGCGTGGTGCACACAACGCCGGGATGGCGGCAAGCAGCAGCAAGGCAATCAGCAATGTTTTCATGGGGCCTCCGAATGTTCCGTGAGCGCCCAAACGACATGTTCGCGCACCAGGGCGGATGGATGCGTGGCGCGGGCTTGCAGGGCGGCGAGCACTTGCGGCGTGGCGGGGGCATTGCCCAGCCCCACCGCGATGTTGCGCAGCCAGCGCTCGTGGCCGATGCGGTGGATGGCGCTGCCGGCGAGTTTGGCGTGGAATTCCTGCTCGTTCCAGGCGAAGAGTTCGGCCAGGGTGGCATCGTCCAGGCCATGCCGCACATGGAAATCCGCCTCCGCGGTGGCCTGGGCGAACTTGTTCCATGGGCACGCCAGTTGGCAGTCGTCGCAGCCGTAGACGCGGTTGCCGATCAACGGGCGCAGTTCCACGGGAATGCTGCCGTGGAGCTCGATGGTGAGATACGAAATGCAGCGCCGCGCGTCGAGCCGGTAGGGTGCCACGATGGCCTGTGTCGGGCACACGTCGATGCAGGCGGCGCAACTGCCGCAGTGGCTTTGCAGTGGCGTGTCCACCGGCAGCGGCAGGTCGGTGTAGATTTCGCCAAGGAAGAACCACGAGCCCGCGTCGCGCGTGAGCAGCAGCGTGTGCTTGCCGCGCCAGCCCAGGCCCGCCTTCTGCGCCAGCTCCACTTCCATGACCGGGGCGCTGTCGGTGAACACGCGGTAGTTGCAGGCACCGGCCTCGCCGCCGATTTTGTCCGCCAGCCGTTGCAGCCGCTGCCGCAGCACCTTGTGGTAGTCGCGCCCCAGGGCGTAGCGGGACAGGTAGGCCTTGCTGCCGTCGGCCAGCACGCTCCAGCCGTCGCGCGCGGCGGGCGGCTGGTAGTTCATGCGCGCGGTGATGACGCGGCAGGTGCCGGGCACCAGTTCGGCGGGGCGGGCGCGTTTGGTGCCGTGTTTTGCCATATAATCCATGTCGCCGTGGAAGCCCTCTGCCAGCCATTGCGCCAGGCCGGTTTCGGCGTCGCCGAGCGCGGTGTCGCCGATGCCGACGGCCTGGAAGCCGAGCTCCGCTCCCCAGCCCTTGATGCGTGCGGCCAGCCGGTTCAGGTCAAGACCCGCGGAACTGTCAGGTGAAATCATTTGCATAAATCCAATCATAACCAGTCAGGCGCGAAAATAACACGCTATTTGGCCGACGACTCCGCAACCGCCGCTTTAGGCGCAAGTCTGGCGCGGGCGCTGGTTCCGGGGCTGGTGATCTACCTCTCGGGCAACCTCGGCGCGGGCAAGACGGCCCTGGCGCGCGCCGTGTTGCGCGGCCTCGGCTACCAGGGGAAAGTGAAAAGCCCGACCTTTACACTGGTTGAACTTTATGCTATTTCTAGCTTAACGATATATCATTTTGATTTGTATCGGTTCGGCGACCCGCAGGAGTGGGTGGAAGCGGGGTTCCGCGATTACTTCGGCCGCGACACCGTTTGTCTGGTGGAATGGCCGGAAAAGGCCGAAGGCGTGTTGCCCCCGGCGGATCTGCGCATCACCTTGCAGATTCAAGATTCGGGCCGCAGCGCCGAGATAGAGGCAGAAACGGAAGCAGGCATCCAATGTTTGACGCGACTACAGGAAACCGCTTGAAGCTACCGCTGCCCCGCACCGGATGGCGCTGGCTGGCGCTGCTCGCCCTGTGGCTGCTGGCACTGCTGCCGGTGCTGCTGGTGTGGAGCCCGGCGTCCGCCGCAACCGCGGTGAGCGCCACGCGGGTCTGGCCGGCGGCCGACTACACGCGGCTTACGCTGGAATCGGGCGCACCCATCCAGTACAAATTTTTCACCATCAAGAACCCGGAACGGCTGGTACTCGACCTTGAAGAGGTGGAGTTCAACCACGCGCTGGAAAGCCTCGCCGGACAGATCTCTGCCGACGATCCCTACATCAAGCTGGTGCGGGTCGGCCGCTTCAAGCCCAATACCGTGCGCCTGGTGCTGGATTTGAAGGGCGAGGTGAAGCCTTCGGTGTTCATCCTCAAACCGGTGGGCGAGTACGGCTACCGGCTGGTGCTGGATGTCTACCCGATGCAGACACTGGACCCGTTGATGTCCTTGCTGCAAGTTCCCGACGCCAAGATTGCTGCGGCGGGCGGCGCTGTTGCCGCCCCCGCCCCCGCCCCCGCCACCGTTCAAGTGCCGGCCGACAAGGCGCAGACTGCACCTGCGCTTGCCGCCGGCAGCGTGCCCAAGACGGCCGACGACAAGGTCGCCAAGGCCGAGAAGAAAGCCGCCCCGGAAGTTACCCGCCTCATCACCGTGGCCATCGATGCCGGCCACGGCGGCGAAGATCCCGGCGCGCGCGGCCACGGCGGGTCCCACGAGAAAGACGTGACCCTGGCGATAGCGCGGCGCGTCAAACAGCATGTGGACGAGGTGCCCAACATGCGCGGCGTGCTCATCCGCGACGGCGACTATTTCATCCCCCTGGGCGGCCGAGTGGTCAAGGCGCGCAAAGTGAGCGCCGACCTGTTCGTCTCCATCCACGCCGATGCCTTCGTCAAGCCCGATGCGCGCGGCTCGTCCGTGTTCGCCCTGTCCGAGCGCGGCGCCACCAGTGCCGCGGCGCGCTGGCTGGCGAAAAAGGAAAACGACGCCGACCTCATCGGCGGCGTCAACATCGACGTCAAAGACCCCTACCTCGCGCAGACCCTGCTGGACCTTTCCCAGACCGCCACCATCAACGACAGCCTCAAACTGGGCAAGGCGGTGCTGTCCGAGCTCGGCGAAATCAACACGCTGCACAAGGGCGCTGTGGAGCAGGCGGGCTTCGCCGTGCTCAAGTCGCCCGACATCCCATCCATCCTGGTCGAGACCGCTTTCATCTCCAATCCGACGGAAGAGCGCAGGCTCACCGACGACGATTATCAGGAGAAAATGGCAAGCGCCATCGTCGCCGGCATCAAGGGCTATTTCGCCAACAACCCGCCGCTGGCCAAGTCCCGGCTGGCGCGCAATCCCTAAGCGCGTTCGGTCACGCGGTATAATGGCCGCTTTGCCCCGGCCGCACCTATGTCCGCCATCCACGTTTTACCCGACTTGCTCATCAACCAGATCGCCGCCGGCGAGGTGGTGGAGCGCCCCGCCTCGGCCCTAAAGGAATTGCTGGAAAATAGCCTGGACGCAGGGGCTAGCGAGGTCGAGGTGCGCTTGGCGCAGGGCGGCTGCAAGCTGCTGCAGGTGGCGGACAACGGTGCCGGCATCGCCCGCGATGAGCTGGCCTTGGCGCTGGCCCGCCACGCCACCAGCAAGATCGCCAGCCTGCAAGACCTGGAGCAGGTACGCAGCATGGGTTTCCGCGGCGAGGCACTGGCCAGCATCGCCGCCGTGTCGCGCTTGACGCTGGCCAGCCGCAGGGGCGACGACAAGCACGCCTGGCAGGTCGAGGCCGAGGGCGGTGCGTTGTCGGAACCGGCGCCCACCGCGCTGGCGGCGGGAACCACGGTGACGGTGCAGGACCTGTATTTCAACACCCCGGCGCGGCGCAAATTCCTCAAGACCGAAGCCACCGAATTCGCCCACTGCGACGAAATGTTCCGCCGCGCCGCGTTGTCGCGCCCCGACGTCGCCTTCACCCTGCGCCACAACGACCGCGTGCAATGGCACCTGCGTGAGGCTGGAGGGGGGCAGGGGGGATTTGAACCCCGCGTCGCCGCCCTGCTCGGCGAAGAATTCTCGCAAAGCGCCGTCCTGCTCGACGAACAGGCGGCTAGCCTGCGCCTGTGGGGGCTGGCGGGTTCGCCCACGTTCTCGCGCGGCAGCCGCGACGCGCAGTACTTCTTCGTCAACGGCCGCTTCGTGCGCGACAAGCTGATCGCCCACGCGCTGCGCCAGGCCTACCAGGACGTGCTGCACCACGAGCGTCACGCCGCCTTCGTGCTGTTCCTGGAAATCGATCCGCTGGGCGTGGACGTCAACGTGCACCCGACCAAGATCGAGGTGCGCTTCCGCGACAGCCGCGCCGTGCACCAGTTCATCTATCACGCGCTGAACAAGGCGCTGTCGGCAAGCGCTGCCGGCGGGCGTGAGTCGAGCACGCCGGACGTGGGGGCGCAGCCTTCCGCCTACGGGGATCGGACAAACACTCCCCCCTTTGGCAAAGGGGGGCCGGGGGGGGATTTCCGCCCCAGCCAGAACGCCTTGAATCTGGGGGCAGGCGAGCCTGCTGCCTTCTACGGCACACTGTTCGGCGCGGCGCTGCCACCCGCCGCGGCAAGCCCCGAGCCCGAAATCCCCCCGCTAGGCTTCGCCCTCGGCCAGTTGCATGGCGTCTACATCCTGGCGCAGAACCAGCAAGGCCTGCTGGTGGTGGACATGCACGCGGCGCACGAACGGGTGGTGTACGAAAAGCTGAAAAGCAGCGTCGACCAGCATGCGGTCGCCATGCAGCCGTTGCTGATCCCGGTGACCTTCCACGCCGACGGCCTCGACGTCGCGGCCGTGGAGGAAAACGCCGCGGCGCTGCGCGAACTGGGTTTCGAGATCGCGCCGCTGTCGCCCACCGCGCTGGCCGTGCGCGCCGTGCCGGCGATGCTGAAGGACGCCGATGCGGCGCAACTGGCGCGCGACGTGCTCAAAGACATGCGCGAATTCGGCGCCAGCCGCGTGCTCACCGAGCGGCGCAACGAACTGCTCGCCACCATGGCCTGCCACGGCGCGGTGCGCGCCAACCGCAGCCTGACCCTCGCGGAGATGAACGCCCTGCTGCGCGAGATGGAAGCCACCGAACGCGCCGATCAATGCAACCACGGCCGCCCCACCTGGTTCCAGATCACGCTCGCCGAGCTGGACAAGATGTTCATGCGCGGAAAATAGAGTGCTGAGTGCTGAGTGCTGAGTGCTGAGTGCTGAGTGCTGAGTGCTGAGTGCTGAGTGCTGAGTGCTGAGTGCTGAGTGCTGAGTGCTGAGTGCTGAGTGCTGAGTGCTGAGTGCTGAGTGCTGAGTGCTG